>Ga0075713_139_pt1 | contig 11066 bp, 21 predicted proteins | sample RifGroB1_FD_67774 | JGI IMG/M metagenome (GOLD analysis project Ga0075713, IMG submission 67774) | Microgenomates (Levybacteria) bacterium GW2011_GWB1_35_5 | reverse complement strand
CAGTTGGTAATACAAGAAGACCAAAGAAGTATTCAAATAAATATATATTAGAAAAAAGAAAGAAATAATGGCAAGATCTAGCAAAAAGGGTCCATTCATTGACCCAAAATTAATGAAAAAAGTAAATATGCAAAAACAAAGCGGAGACAAGTCTCCTATTAAAACATGGAAAAGAGCTTGTCAGATTCCGCCGGAGTTTGTCGGACACACTTTTGCAGTACATAACGGAAGAGCTTTTACAAATGTATTTGTTCAAGAGGGAATGGTAGGACACAGACTCGGTGAATTTTCACCAACAAGAACATTCAGAACGCACGGAAGAGTTGTAGCAAGGGAGATAAGTAAGACATAAAAATATGGAAATAATTGCAATATCAAAATCAGTTAGGGTTGCACCAAGAAAAGTAAGACTAGTAGCAGACGCTATCAGAAAACTTTCTATTCCTGATGCACTAGTTTCCCTTTCTGTTTTAAATAAAAGAGCGGCTTTGTCACTTAATAAAACTTTAAAAAGTGCAGTTGCTAATGCAAAAAATAATAACAAAGTTGAAGTTAAAGATTTAACAATAAAAACGATTGATGTTTTAGAAGCACCAAGCTTTAAAAGATTTCACCCTTCAACAAGAGGAAGAGCGCATCCATATAAAAGAAGAGGAAGTCATATAAGAATAGTTTTAGAAAAAAAGGAGGAAGTACAAAATGGGACAAAAAGTTAATCCAAGAGCTTTAAGGCTTGCAGCAAATCAAGACTGGTCAAGCAGATGGTTTGAGGATAAAAAATATAAAGAAACTCTGCTTGAAGATTATAAAATCAGAAAATCCTTGATGGAAAGATTGAAGCATGCAGGAATTTCTGAGGTTCAAATTGAAAGAAGTATAAACAATATTAAAATAACAGCGTTTGTTTCAAAACCAGGTATGGTAATAGGACGTGGCGGAACAGGACTTGAAGAATTAAAGCTCTTTTTAGCAAAGCTTTTGGATAAAAAAACGCAAAATCAATTCAAAATGGATATTAGAGTTGAGCCAATTAAAGAACCAAATCTTAATGCATATTTAGTTGCTAAGAATATGTCTGAACAACTTGTTAGAAGACTTCCTGCAAAAAGAGTAATGAAATCAATGGGCGAAAGAGTTATGGGAAGTGGAGCAAAGGGAGTAAGAATAGTTTTGTCTGGAAGAATTGGCGGAGCAGAAATTGGAAGAAGGGAAAAATTACAACAGGGAACAGTTCCATTATCAACAATTAGAGCAAATATTGATTATGCATCTTCTCCTGCTTTAACTAAAAAAGGATACATTGGAGTAAAAGTTTGGATTAATAAAGGAGAAGAAAAATAAAATATGTTAGTACCCAAACGTGCTAAATACAAAAAACAAATGAGAGGAACAATGAAAGGAAATGCCTATAGAGGAATAAAAATCTCTTTTGGTGAGTTTGGTCTTCAATCTCAGGGGACCGGTTGGATTTCTTCAAGGCAAATTGAAGCAGCAAGAAGAGCAATTACTCATTATACCCAAAGAGGAGGAAGAATTTGGATTAGAATTTTTCCAGATAAACCAATTACTAAAAAACCAGCTGAAACTAGAATGGGTAGCGGTAAAGGAGACGTATTTGAGTTCGTAGCACCAGTAAGACCTGGAAGAATGCTTTTTGAAATAGGAGGAGTTCCAAAAGATGTAGCCTATAGCGCTTTAAGACTTGCAGGACATAAACTTAGCGTAAAAACAAAAATAGTTGAAAAGGTAGCATAATATGAAAACTAAAGACAGAAAAGATATGTTTACAAAAACTGATAAAGAATTAAAAAAGATACTTTTGGATGCAAAAGATAGTCTTTTTAATTTAAGAATTGATTTATCGCAAAACAAGTTAAAAAATACAACATCAATAGTATTAAAAAGAAAAGAAATAGCTTTAATTTTAACAGTACTAAGGCAAAAGGAGTTTGAAAATGCAAAAAATACTTAACGGAAAAATAGTTTCATTAAAATCTCAAGATACAGTCATCGTTGAAGTAACTAGAAAAGTTGCTCATCCACTGTATAAAAAATTAATGAAAAAAACAAAAAAATATAAGGCAGATGCAAAAGGACAAACCTTGTCTTTAGGAGACAAAGTAAAGATTGTATCAACGAGGCCTATTTCTAAAAATAAATTCTTTAAAGTTTTGGAGGTAACTAAATAATATGATTCAACACAGAACTATGCTAAAGTCGGCAGATAACAGTGGAGCAAGAATCTTGCAGGTTATTCATATTTTTGGAGGATCTAAAAGAAAATTTGGATATATTGGAGATGTTTTAAATTGTGTCGTAAAGGACGCAATTCCAACAGGAGCTGTAAAAGAGGGAGAAATTGTAAAAGTAGTTTTGGTAAGAGCAAGAAAAGAGCATAAAAGACTAGATGGATCATATGTCAGATTTTCTGAAAATGCAGGAGTTGTAATTGATAATGCAAAAGATAAAAACCCAATAGGAACCAGAATTTTTGGACCAATTGCAAGGGAAATAAGAGACAGGGGATTTGCAAAAATAGCCAGTATGGCAATAGAGGTAGTATAATATGAAACTTAAAAAGGGCGACAGCGTCAAAATCATAAAAGGAAAAGATAAAGGAAAGCAAGGAAAAGTAGAAAAAGCATATCCTGCAGAAAATAAGGTTTTAATTCCAAATGTTAATTTGTATAAAAGACATTTGAAGAAAAGGTCACAACAGCAACCATCAGAGATTGTGACTTTGACAAAACCATTGCCAATTTCAAACGTTTCCTTTATCTGCCCAAAATGTAAAAAAGAGTCAAGATTAGGATACAAAATAGAGAAAAATTCAAAATCAAGAATTTGTCTTAAATGTAAATCAGAGGTTTAAATATGAATAATACAAATAGCTTACAAGTTAGTTTTAATAAGGAAATTATAAATAAATTAAAAGAAAGTCTTGGAATTAAAAATGTACATGAGATTCCAAAGCTTACTAAAATTGTGATTAATATGGGAGTAAAAGATGCGCTAGCTGACAAAAAAAATATTGAAAAATCAGCAGAGTTACTTTCCCAAATAGCAGGACAAAAACCAAAAATTATGAAAGCCAAAAAATCAATTGCAGCTTTTAAACTAAGAGAAGGAGATCAAATTGGACTTATTGTAACTTTAAGAGGAAAAAGGATGTATGATTTTTATCAAAAATTGACTTTAATAGTCTTTCCTAGACTTCGTGATTTTCATGGAGTAAAGAAAACAAGCTTTGACGGACACGGTAGTTATACTTTAGGTTTTGCTGAAAGTGCAGTTTTTCCAGAAATTGATCCAAGTAGGTTTGATAAACCACAAGGACTTGAAATCTCCATTGTTACAACAGCAAAAACAAATGAATACGGTTTAGAATTACTTAGGGCACTGGGAATGCCTTTTGCAAAATGACATATGGCAAAAAAATCAAATGTAGTTAAATACTTAAAAAAACAAAAGTTCTCCACAAGAGAGAAAAATATCTGCAATATCTGCGGAAGATCAAGGGGTTATATGAAGGAGAGCTTCCGGGCGTAGTTAAATCAACCTGGTAATAAATATATGAACCATTTAGTATCTGATTTTATCATAAGAATTAAAAATAGCGCAAAAGCCAGTAGAAAGGAAGTTATACTTCCATATTCTGTAATAAACAGAGAAATTGGAAAAGTATTAGTTAAAGAAGGTTTTTTAGAATCAATAAAAGAAGAAACAGTTGGTAATAGAAAACAACTTAAGGCAGTCATAAAATATGAAAAAAGAATTCCTGTTTTAACAGATGTGGTCGTTATTTCAAAACCATCTTTAAGAGTTTATGAGCCAGTAAAAAAAATATTGGAAATTAAAAAACGAGGTAAAAGAACAGTCATTGTTTCAACAAGTAAAGGAGTAATGACAGCAGAAAATGCACAAAAAAACGGAGTGGGAGGAGAGGTATTGTTTGCCATTTGGTAATATGTCAAAACTTGCAAAAAAACCAGTCATAATTAAAGAGGGAGTAAGTATTAACATTAACGGTCAAGATGTAACAGTTACGGGCCTTAAGGGTAATTTGTCTTTTAGTGTTCCAGCTGGAATAAAGGCAGAAGTTAAGGATGGGCAAATAATCGTTTCCCAGGTAAAGAAAAATGATAAAGAGTCAAGAGCATTATTTGGTTTAACAAGATCAATACTTTTTAACTTAGTTAAGGGAGTATCTGAGGGCTTTGAGTCAAAATTAGAACTTACAGGAGTAGGTTTTAGAGCCCAAGCGAGTGGAGATACTTTAACTTTATCTTTAGGATTTTCTCATCCAGTTATTGTTAAAGGAGAGCCAGGGATTACATTTAACGTTTCCGAAAATATTATTACAATCTCAGGAATTGATAAAATGCTCGTTGGAAATACAGCGGCAAACGTAAGAGCGCTCAGACCACCTGAGCCATATAAAGGAAAAGGAATAAAGTACGTTGGAGAACATATTAGAAGAAAAGTTGGAAAAGCAGCAAAAGCAGTAGCTGGAGCAGGAGTAAAATAAAAATATGAAAACACAAAAATTAAATAGACAAAAAAGAGTTAGAGCAAAAATTTACGGAAGTCAGCAAAAACCAAGACTTTCAGTATTTAGGTCTAATAAATTTATTTACGTCCAGGCGATTGATGATGAAAATCAAAAAACAATTGTTGGAGTCTCTGAAAAAGAGCTTAAAGAGAGGAATAAAGTTAAAAAAACAGATAGAGCTTTTGAGCTAGGAAAACTTTTAGCTAAAAAAGTTCTTAGTAAAAAAATAACAGAAGCTGTATTTGATAGAGGTTCATATAAATATCATGGAAGAGTGCAAAAAATTGCAGAAGGGTTAAGAGAAGGAGGTCTTAAATTCTAAATGGATAGAGCATTAAAACAACTAGAATACAATCAAAAAAATCAGGATGGTTTTGAAGAACAAATAGTCCAGGTAAATAGAGTTTCCAAAAAAACCAAAGGAGGAAACAAAATTGGGTTTTCGGTTCTTATGGTAGTTGGAAACCGACAAGGAAAAGTAGGAGTGGGGTTGGGAAAAGCAGGAGATGTATCTATGGCAATTAGAAAAGGATCAACGCTTGCTAAAAAACACGCAATTGAAATTCCAATTATAAATGGTACGATTCCTTTTGAATTCTATATTAAACTAGGTGCTGCAAAAGTATTATTAAAACCAGCACCAGCTGGAAGCGGTGTTATCGCTGGAGGTGCTGTAAGAAGCGTTGTATCTTTGGCTGGAATTTCCAATATCTCTTCAAAAGTCTTAGGAACAAATAATCAAGCAAGTAATGTTTATGCAACAATTGAAGCATTGAAAAGACTATCAACTAGATATAAAAGAGAGGGTCAGAGAAGGAAGGAGAATAAAAAATGAATCTACATAGTTTAACTAAAATAAAGGGAAAAGCAAAAAGGAGACTTGGGCAAGGTCATGGATCCGGTCGTGTTAAAACGTCCGGAAGAGGGACTAAGGGGCAAAACGCAAGAAGCAAAAGATCTCTTTCTTTTGAGGGAGGAGCTCTTCCACTTATCAAAAGACTTCCTTTTAGACGCGGAAAAGACAGAAACCATTCGTATAAAAATACACCTGTTATTGTCAATATTAAAGCCTTGGAGCTTTTAAAGGCAGGAACAGTTGTTGATATTAAAGCATTAGTTAGTGCAAAAATAGTTAGTGAAAAAGATGCAATGCAGTACGGGGTTAAAATATTAGGCGATGGAAAGTTAACCAAATCATATACAATAAAGTTACCTATATCCAAGAAAGCCGCAGATAAGATCAAAAAAGCAGGCGGTAGTGTAGAATAATAAATAGATGGAAAGAATATTTGCAATTTTTAGAAATAGCATCAATTCACCCGATGTTAGAAAAAAAATATTATTTACAGCTTTTATTTTTCTTGTAACCAGAATTTTTGCACATATTCCGGTCTCCGGAGTAAACACTAGCGCCCTTCAATCTCTTTTTTCCCAAAATCAATTCCTTGCACTTTTAGACGTATTCTCTGGTGGAACTTTAGCTAACTTTTCAGTAATGGCACTAGGTCTTAATCCATATATCAACGCCTCAATTATCCTACAGCTTTTAACAATGATTTTCCCAAAACTTGAGGCTTTGCAAAAAGAAGGAGAAGCGGGTCGTCAAAAAATTAATCAATATACAAGAATGCTAACAGTGCCACTCGCTGCTCTTCAGGCAATTGGAATGTATGCTTTACTTAGAAGCCAGGGAATTATAGATAATCTTTCAATACTTGGCTTAGTCTCTCTAATTTTAACAATGACAGCAGGAACTATGCTTATGGTCTGGCTTGGAGAGCTTATTACAGAGAAAGGTGTGGGAAATGGAATCTCGCTTTTAATCTTTGCCGGAATAGTTTCAAGGCTCCCCATTCTTTTTACCCAAACGGCAACGACAATTAATGCACAGAACTTTTTCAATATAGCAGTCTTTGTCATAATGGGAACTGCTGTTATTGCCTCAATAGTCATTGTTAATGAAGCAACGAGACAAATTACTGTCTATTACGCAAAAAGGGTAAGGGGAAACAAGATGTATGGAGGACAATCTACGCATCTTCCCTTACGTTTAAACCAAGCAGGAGTTATACCAATTATTTTTGCAGTATCGTTAGTGCTTATGCCATCTCTTTTCGCAAATTATTTGGCTGTATCGCCAAACCAAATATTACATAACATTGGTAGTGCAATTACTGTTTGGTTTAGCCCAACAGGATTTCTATATAACGCAGTTTACTTTATCTTAGTCGTTGGCTTTACTTACTTTTATACTGCAGTTGTATTCAACCCTAAAAAAATTGCAGAGGAAATTCAAAAGTATGGAGGTTTTATTCCAGGAATTAGACCAGGTACTCCAACAGCGCAATACTTAAACTATATTTTAACAAGGATTACCTTAGCCGGCGCACTTTTCCTTGGTTTAATCGCAATCCTTCCCGAAATCGCAAGGCTTTTTACCAATGTTCAAAATCTTGCACTTGGAGGAACCGGAATTTTAATCGTAGTTTCAGTAGTACTAGAAACAATTAAAGCAATTGAGGCCCAACTTGTAATGCGAAATTACGAAGGATACGCAAAATGAAAATAATCATCATCGGAATACAAGGATCTGGTAAATCAACGCAGGGAAAATTACTTTCTGAAAAACTTCAAGTACCATATCTTTCCACTGGACATATTTTCAGAGTGCTTTCTAAAGAAGATACGCCTCTTGGTAGACAAATAAAGGTTTTAATGAACGCTGGTTTTTTGATTCCCGATGAAAAAACGCTAAAAATTGTAGAGGAATACTTAACCCGTCCTGAATATAAAGATGGATATGTATTAGATGGGTTTCCAAGGACTTTAGCTCAGGCCCAAAAGTTTAATCAAGATATAAATAAAGTTATTCTACTTAAAATCTCAGATAAGGAAGCTTTATGGAGAATTTCAGGAAGAGAAGAAATCAGAGAAGATGAGACTCTTATGGCAATTAGAAAAAGGATTGAAATCTTTCATAAATTTACAGCACCGGTTTTAGATTATTACAAAGAAAAAAGATTACTTTTGGAAGTTGATGGCGAGCAGACGATTGAAGATATTCATAAAGAAATAGTAGAAAAGCTTCATATTTAATTTAATGATCAATATTAAAACCCCAAAGGAGTTAGAAATAATGAAGAAAGGTGGACAGATTTTATCCGAAACTATGTGGGAATTGGTTTCTTTTGTAAGACCCAGTGTTTCAGAAATTGAAATTGATAAGTAAACGAGGTTGTTGTTCATGGAATACCAACTGATTATAGATTAAAAGACGGAGACGTTATCGGAATAGACTGCGGAGTTTATTATAAAGGCTTTCATACAGATATGTCAGAAACTGTAATAGTTGGGGAAAATAATGACAGCAAAAAAGATAAGTTTTTAAAAGTAGGAAAAATTGCGTTAGAAGAAGCTATAAGAGAGGCAAAAGTAGGAAATCATGTAGGATATATTTCTAAAACAATTCAGACAATTGTTGAAGATAATGGCTACAGTGTGGTAGAAACTCTTGTAGGACACGGAGTAGGCAGAGATCTTCATGAAGAGCCTGAAATTCCTGGATTTTTAATAGGAACAATAGAAGAGACACCAATATTAAAAGAAGGCATGGTTATTGCGGTTGAGGTTATATATAACATGGGAGAACCGGATCTAAAACTAGATAAAGATGGATGGACATTGAGAACTCAAGATGGGAGCTTAGGGGGACTATATGAGAGAACAGTTGCTATAGCCTCAAATGGACCACTAATTCTTACTAAATGAGCTTGCGGTTTATGAGTGTTTTTGCTATAATTACTCTACAAAATTCTAAATTCCAATACAAATGGATTTAGGATTTATATTTTATGGCTCACCAAGGATCAATGGAGGTAGAAGGGATAGTTAAAGAATCACTACCGAATACTTTATTTAGAGTTGAGCTTGATAATGGACATCTAGCCTTATGTCATTTGTCAGGCAAAATGAGAATGCATTTTATTAAGATCCTGCCGGGTGATCGAGTTAGAGTAGAAATGACGCCATACGATAAGGAAAAAGGGAGAATTACTTTTAGGTTAAAATAATGAAAGTACAAGCAAGTATTAAACCAAGATGTGCAAAATGTAAGATCATAAAAAGAGGAGGCGTGCTTAGAGTTGTTTGTGAAAATCCAAGACATAAGCAGAGGCAAGGTTAAATTATGCGTGTTTCAGGAGTAAATTTACCAGATGAAAAAAGAGTAGACATTGGCTTATCTTATCTTTATGGAATTGGCAGAAAAAATGTTGTTGATATTTTAAAGAAAGCACAAGTAGATGGAGCTATAAGAATTAAAGCTTTATCTGAAGACGAACAAAAAAGAATCCAAAAGATCTTAGAGGCATATAAGATTGAAGGAGATTTAAAAGTAGAGATTCAAAACAATATCAAAAGATTAAAAGAAGTAGGAAGCTACAGAGGAATAAGACATTCAAAAAATCTACCAGTAAGGGGTCAGCGAACAAAATCAAATGCTAGAACTAAAAGAGGAAAGAGAGTAACAATTGGAGCAATTAAGAAAGAAGAAGCAGTAAAAATGGGAATAACAACTGAAGCAACTAAATAATATGGCAACAAAAATATCAACACAAAAAACTAAAGTTAAAAAAAGCACTCTAAAAGTAACAGAACGCGGAAACGTGTATGTTTCTGCAACATTCAATAATACCTTAATTACAATCACAAACGATAAAGGACAAACAATTTCTTGGGCAAGTGCAGGATCAGCAGGATTTAAAGGAACAAGAAAATCAACACCCTTTGCCGCAACAACAGCCATGGAACAGGCTGCAAAAAAGGCACTAGAAAAAGGGCTTAAAATTGTTGATGTCTTTATTAAAGGACCTGGATCCGGAAGAGACGCAGCGCTTCGAGCTATAAAATCAGCAGGACTTTCAATATCGCAAATTGCAGATGTAACACCCATGCCTCATAACGGGCCAAGAGCAGAGAAAAAGAGGAGAATATAATGGCAAGATATACAGGACCAAAACACAGGCTAGCTAGGAAAGAAGGAGTAAATCTTTTAGATAAATCTTCTCAAAGTTTAATGAGAAGACTTAATACCCCTCCTGGAGTTCATGGTAAAAAAAGAAAGAGAAGACTTTCTGAGTATGGACTACAGTTAAGAGAAAAACAAAAAGCAAAAACAACGTATGGTTTGCTTGAGAAACAATTTAAAAGAGTTGTTCAAACAGTAAGAAAACAAAAAGGAGACACGAAAGAATTAATTATTTCAATGCTTGAAACAAGACTTGATAATTTAGTCTATAGATTGGGTTTTGCAAAGACAAGGTATATGGCAAGGCAATTTGTTTCCCATGGACACATTTTGGTAAATGGAGTAAAGCTTACAATTCCTTCATATCAAGCAAAAACTAACGACGTTATTTCTTTATCTGCCAAAACTCAAACAAATCCAAGAGTACTTGAGTTATTTAAAGAAGAAGTGGAAGTATTGCCATACCTTGAAAAAAAAGGAATGTCAGGAAAGCTTAAAAGAATGCCAAAAAAGGAAGATTTACAAGTTCCGTTTGATTTACAGTTAATTATTGAATATTATTCCAGATAATGGTAAAATAATACCTTATGGTTGAGCCAACGTTTAAAATTAAAGAAGAAAAAGTAACTGCAGAATACGGGGAGTTTGTAATTGAACCTTTAGAGTCAGGTTACGGTCATACATTGGGCCAGGCTTTAAGAAGAATTTTATTAGTTTCAATTCCAGGAGCAGCTGTTACTTCTGTAAAAATTAGTGGCGCAAAGCATAAGTTTTCAACTGTCCCTGGTCTTAAAGAAGATATTGTAGATTTTTTACTAAACATTAAAGGTCTTAATTTAAGACTTTTAGACTCCAAAGAACAAAGCACGGTTAAGCTTTCAGTAAAAGGACCAAAAGAAATTACCGCAAAAGATTTAGAACTCCCAGAAGATGTAGAAGTAGTAAATAAAGATCATTATCTAGGTTACCTAAGTGATAAAAAAGCAAAACTTGATATGGAATTAACAGTTGAGAAAGGAATGGGATATGTACTCGCAGAAGAAAGAAAAATTGGGACACTTGGAGTTATGCCAATTGACTCAATCTTTACTCCAGTAAGAAGGGTTACTCCAGAAGTTTCAGCAACCCGTGTTGGAAGACAAACAAACTTGGATAAATTAACACTTAAAATCTGGACAAATGGAGTTGTTAAACCAAGAGAAGCATTAGATGAAGCAGCAAGAATTTTATCAGCATATTTTTCCCAAGTTTACCAACCAAAAGAAGTTGCTGCAACTGAATCTGTCAGTACTCATCCTGGAATTGCAGAAGGCGTGTTAAAATTAACAATTGATGAGTTAGATCTTCCAACAAGAATATATAATAGTTTAAGAAACGGCGGAATTGAAACAATTGGACAATTACTTGATACTCCAAGAAAAGAATTAATTTCAATGAGAAACATGGGTGGAAAATCGATATCAGCTATTGAAGAAAAGTTAAAAGAAA
>Ga0075713_114_pt1 | contig 11886 bp, 12 predicted proteins | sample RifGroB1_FD_67774 | JGI IMG/M metagenome (GOLD analysis project Ga0075713, IMG submission 67774) | Microgenomates (Levybacteria) bacterium GW2011_GWB1_35_5 | reverse complement strand
TGTTGCGTCAAATGCTCCGTTTCCATCAAAATCCTCGAATACGTCTATTATAATGGTAGATTGGCTAAGTTTGAGTCCAAAATCTACAGTTCTGTTTGGTCCAAGAGTTCTTTGCACAGGTAGAGTAGTTGGAGTAGTAAGGATATAATTAGGAGGAACAGTTGGCATTGTGACATTATATGTTCCAGCATCGAGCTCACCCGATTTATATGTGCCAACGATTCCTGTGTAATTAACGTCTCCAACTCTTATGTTTATGCTTGACGTATATAATGCTTCACCAGGATCTCTAGTGCCATTTGTTGGATTATCGTCAATAAAGATTGTCCCGCCAATATTAGAGGTAGTAGTATAGGCATCGGTTCTATCATTATTAGTTTCATTATTTTCTGGGATATCATTATTAACATCAACAGTTGCGTTGGCAGTATAGTTTCCTGCAGGGGGACGGGGCATATTTGCAAAATCACTACTATTGCTTAAATCTATGACTTCCTGTGGAGATACAGCTTGAGTTACAGTATGTCTTCTGCAATCTCCATTTCCATTACATACTCTTACTACAAAACCATTTGGATTGGTTATTGTTGTAGTTCCTATATTTTGAATTCTGATTGTTGGATCGTTTGTACCCGATGAATTTAAAACTCCGGATTGATAGGTAAAGGCAGATACTATTAAATCTCGTGAGGTGGTAGTGTAGGCATCGGTTCTATCATTATTAGTTTCATTATTTTCCGGGATATCATTATTAACATCAACAGTTGCGTTGGCAGTATAAGTTCCTGCAGGAGAAGGGAGGGGCATATTTTGGAATTCGGAAGCCCCGCTTAAATTTATAGTTTCGTTTGCGGATACAGTTTGGCCTACAGGATGTCTTCTGCAATCTCCATTTCCATTACATACTCTTACTACAAAATTACCGGTTATTTGTGTATTTCCGGTATTTTTAATGGAAATTGTTGGAGTGGTCGTTGTCCCTGCGGTTCCACCTGGGTAGGTAAACGCAGATACTATTAAATCTTTAGTTTGGGCAGGAGCTATGCCAAAATTAAATGGATTACCATTGACGACAGTATGGTTGGGTGGAAGATCAATACCTGTCCACGTACCGTCAGTGGGTTTGGTGAAAACGTAACCGTTAGGTTTATTAGTAAACTCTACCTTATAATTACCTCCGCTAGGAAGGTTATAAAATCTGTAATAGCCATTGTTTCCCGTTGTGTCTGGTTCTGGGTTGCCGTCTCCTGTTTTTCTAATTATTGCGCCCTGATAAGCTGGTTCATTGGGATTCCCATTGGGATCCCAATTTCCATCTCTATTTTTATCTATAAAAACATGCCCATCTATTGAGTATAACTTTGGGCAATTGTTTGTGTTGCGAAAGCCTCCGAAGTATAATGTACCCCCTCCATTGTTTTCAAAATAGTCTACCGCTGCATCGTTATATGTAATATTTACTGTACCTATCGACCAAGAGTCGGCACCGGGCCAAAGCTCACTGCCTCCACCAGGTAATAGCGCAGGGACAGGATCTACGCATGCTGTTCCCCATTGCACGCCACGTCTTGGTCTATAGTTTGAAGGATTAAATGAACGTACTAGATCATCCACGTGCGCACTTACCCAAGCAAATGTACAACGATTCCCACCATTAGGACAGTTGGAAGTACCATCTACTAGTTCTTTCCATGTGGGTCCATAATCCCAATTATCTGTATTGTTTGCATCTGTATTACCTACAATCCTAAATCCTACCTGCCAAATTATATTCGCGCGATTATTGCTTTTAAAATAATATTCCAGATAATCAACAGCATAAGATTTATTAGGAAAAAAGTAAAATAGTAGAGATAAAAAAAACCCTATTAGACAAATAAATTTTAATTTCTTCATGGATTTGGATTTTGTATTGTTTGCTGACTCTCTACGTTATAATTATATTTTAAGTATTTTGTAAGTATATTTGCAGAATTTGAGCCAACCGGATTTCCTGATCGCTGGAGTTGGCTGATAACTAACCTGATACCAAATATTTTATCTGAGGAATTTGTATCTAACATATAACTTGCATTTCTTAAATTTTCAGACGCGGTTATTTTAATGTTTTCAGGTAAATCGCTTTTTGTTATCTGGTCTAAGACCTGTTTAATCTCTGGACTTAATGGCTTTCCACATTTTGGATCAGCACAGACAAAATTAAATATAGTTGGGTTATATAAATTAGGAAAATTTTCTTTTACATATTTACCAATTACATTTTGGCTTATAAGTCTGATTTGTGGGTCATTCGTTGTGGAGTATTCATTTGAAAAATAAAACGCTAGGTTTGAAAGAGCAGTAGATCTTTGTTGTGCGGGCAGGCTCGTTTTTTTTATAATCGATAACTGTTTTTCTATTTGCTCCGGCACATCTTTAGTGCTAGAGCGTATTTTGATTTCTTTTCTAATATATTCAACTAAAGCGTTAGTAGACTGTTCCGCTTTATATTTTTTGTATATGAAAAAAGCAGATAATGCAAGAATCATTACTATAAAGAGCGAAAGAATAATAGCTAAAGGGCGTTTATAAGTGTGTTTAGACGTATTAGTATCCACCCATCCAGCGTAACAAGAAACATAGTTCATGTCAATTGTTTTTAATCTGTTACACGAGCTCTGAATTGTTACAAATAAACGAATTCTCAAATGATACAAGATTCTGTCATTGCGAGAAGTGAAACGACGAAGCAATCTTGTCCATTTAAGAAATTTCCACGCTCACTTTATTCGCTCGCAATGACAAAGAGTAGCTACTTAAAAGACATAAGAGATGTTTTAAATTGTTTCAGTTCAGAGTTCTCGCAAAAGTGTCACAATTGAGAATTCGCGTCACATAATATGTTTGAATGAAGAATGCTGAGAAGCTAGGAGAAATTGTTACATAGGGTGTAATTGGAAGTCGATATTGCCTAGTATTACTCTATTAATATGATTTCTTCCCGTTACTTTTTGATCTTGAGGAAGCTGACTGATTGCAGCATCATATGCAACATCGGCTTTTTTAGCTGCTTGTTTTCTGAGCTCAGGGCTATATGTAATATCTCCTGCTATTCTTGCAAGTACATAGACTAATTTGCCCGCATTATATCGAGCCCAATTTGTTCCTTTTCCTACATAGCTAATTAATCGATCAACAGATTTCTTGCTGTAAAATTGATGCGGATCACCAGGTTTTCTATATGAATTGTTGTTTAGTTCATTAGAATGGTTCCTCCAAAATGTGTCTATAATTCTTTGTAATCGTGGCTGACTTATTGTTCGAATTTCGCAATCATCTTGGGATATAACATCACCTAAAACCTCGAATTGATCTGGACCATCTGCAAGAAATTCTGCCCATGATTTCCCAGTGGGTGATGCACCAGGGTTAATGGGTTCTACGCCGTCTCCGACAAGGGCTTGGCCTGGTTCTGATCCTGCAAGAGGTAAGCCGACTGGCGAGGCTGGAGGTTCTGATGTGAGCGGGGAAGGAGAGACAAAAACATCAATGCTTCCACTTGGGCTTTCAACAACTAACGATGCACTTGGCATCTGAGATTCAAGAATTTGAGATGGGGAAGGAGATGCGCAATTTGGATCAATATTGGGTCCTGTTTCATCTTTAGCGAAAACTGATTGTGCTCCAACGGCACCAACTGCGCTTGTTATTATTACAACTCCGGTGGCTAAATTTCCTCTCCATTTGTCAAGCCGTCTTCTCCTTCGCGCTAGGGAAGCATCAAGGGAAGGTCTTGGAGTAGGTTCACTGACAGATCTAGCTTGCTGGGTTTCTGGAAAATTTCCTATGTCACCAGAAACTGCTGGTGCATGGGATTGTTGTATTTCGTTGAGACTCATATTCACCGCCATTATACACCTAATTTAGAGTTTGTCAAGCCCATAGTAGGAGTCTGGTACAAAACTCATTTCTTCTTGATTTGACAAACTAAATAGCAGCTGACACGATAGAAATGTTGTTAGAACAGTCTATCTAACTCCAGAAGGAGGTGTAAGCTGCTATGACTTTTGTACCAAAATTACCACATAAAGTCCAGTATCTTTCCGAATTCTCATTTTCCTTTATCTCAAAGCTTTGTGAGAAAAGCATTATTGAAAAGTTTGTAGGCGGAAGACCAGGCTACGATAAAGAGCTTTTGTTCTTCCTTCTTCTGATGAAGAGATTAACCAATTGGAGCTTTAGAACTATTGCTGAGATGGGAGGAATATCTCATTCAACTCTTGTTTTCGCTAATACATATTTCTTAGTAAACCATGTGTATGAAAAGTTTTTTCTTTACCTGGTAAAAAAAGCCTACCATAAAGGTTTAATTAAAGGCAGATTTGTTGCAATGGATAGTTCGTTTATTGAAACATTCTCAGGTAAACAAGAGGAAGGAAGTGAGGGATGGAATGGCTTCAAAGAAGCCTATGGATTTAAACTCCATCTCTTGATTGATTGTGAAACAAAATTTCCCATAGCTTTAACAGTGACCAATGGATTGGCAAGTGATAATACATTAGCAATCCCATTATTAAAAAGGGCAAAGAATTGGCTTAAGAAAGTAGGTTATGTTCTCGCAGACAAGGGATATGATGACGGCGAAATTGTTGATTTTATCGTTAAAGCTTTTTCAGCTAAAGCAGGCATACCCATCAGGAAGGTAAATAGAGGAAAAAACTATTCCTGGAAGGGAGCAACAAGAAACTTTCAATTAAAAGCAAAGGGGAGAACCCTCAAGAAAAGTATATACAACAGGAGGACTGCTGTTGAAAGAGTTTTTTCTGTTCTTAAAAGGGTATTTCATCTTGGGAAAGAAGAAGTCAGGGGAATTCTCTCTTTTGCCAAACAGGCCTATCTGACCTTGATTTGTTATATGCTCTCGCTCTTTGACATCGCTAAATCAATCTAATGGAGGTTTTGCACCAGACTCAATTACAATAGCTTGATTTAGAGGCCTGAATGTACAATTTTGTGCTTAAAGTTTCAACATAAATGATATTTCTTATAAAACACCTTTATAAAATATTTAACTCCATTCCTTATCTCCCGTATTCTAGAACTTGCGCGTTAACAGCTACTTTTAATTATGTGGTATACTTATCATATGAACAAGAAAACATTAGATATTCAGGAATATGAGCTTCCAATAACCATTCAGGAAGAAAAAAAAGGCGGTTTTACCGCTTCTTGTTCCGTGTGGAAAGATTGCTATGCACAAGGAGAAACTATTGAAGAAGCAATAAACGAAATTTCCTATGTCGCTTCTTCTCTCATTGAGTTATATAATGAGGAAGAATTAATAATTCCTCTTAAACTGAAAAAAACAGAAAAAAATCAAGGAAGAGAAGTTAACATAAACATTCCTCTTATTGTTTCTATCAACTAACGTATGTCAAATATATCTCCTCTTCCTTATAGGAATGCTATTAAGAAGCTACGGAAATTAGGATTTGCATTCAGAAGAGCAACGGGCGGGTCGCATGAAATCTGGTGGAACGAAAAAACACGAAAAACGTGTGTTATTCCTCATCACAAAGAAATTAAAGTAGGAACACTACGAAGTATTTTACGCCAAGCCGGAGTTAGTGAAAAAGATTTCTTGGTAAAATAATTAATACCCCATAATTTAGATCATCGAGATATATTATCTTAAACCTTGATAAATAACTTATATGGTCTTCAAATAGAAGTTCGAAAATTGCCATATCAGCTTCACCAGTCAAAACTATAATGACGTTATGTTCCAAACCCAGATGGCTCATTGAATATTATTTTCCGCTACTTTAATCAAATCACAAAATGTGACTTGATCCGTTTCTGCACTTTACTTATCTGGGAAAGTTGTCCAAATGTCCCAGCTGGACTATCCTTGCCGATAAGCATATCTTTTTCGTTCATTTTGTTAATTTCTTTAAACATAAACCAGCCAAAGTTTTCAAGTTCATTATTTAAATTTATCTGGTAACCTTTTATATTGCCTTTTAAATTGACTAGGAAGATAAGCCCGAGTCTTACTGGGCTGTTATTATCTTTTTTCCAAGAATAACTTTGTAAAAAAATAGGATGTTTATCAATTTCCAAGCCAATTTCTTCTTTTACTTCACGCCTAATTGCATGCTCTACCGTTTCTCCGAGCTCTATTTTTCCTCCAAGATTCTGCCACTTGCTTGGGAAAATATCATCATTTTTATTTCTTTGTACGAGCAAAAATTTACTTTCGCACGCAAGAGCAATTATAACTGACACTATCTGTAATGGTTGATTCATTGCTTTAATTTTATCTTAGACAAAATTAAAATCCAAAATTAAGAGAAGGTTTTTTGGTAGTAACTTTTTCTACGGAATTAAAAGAAAAATTATTGTCTGAATATATAAGTTAATGATCAATGCTTATTCTATTACCAAACTGTTTAAAATATTTTTATTATCTAAGATGTTTTTTCCTTTAGTTTTTGTAAATTGTACAGTTACATTTTTTCCTACATTTTCTTTTTGCAAAAGATCAGATGTAAACATAAATATACTGTACCCGTCTTTAGAAGTTTTTCTAATATCAGTATCTGAGCTTAATTCTAAATCCAAAACTCTTCCGCTTGATAGTTTTACTTTTATATTATAATCTCCAAAATCTACAATTTTTCCCTCTGTGCTAAATATATTATCACCTAAAGATTGGACATCCTGCACAGATTGTTGCTTCTTATATTTTTGTATTAAATCTTCGAGTTCATACGGTGATCTTGGCAGGCTGTCAAATACAGGCGATATGCTGGAAAGGTTAATTATGCGAAAGTAATTTAAAGCTAAAATTGAACTTAAAAATAGGGAAGTGAATATAAAAATAGTAATAAATATAGTAAAAACTTTAATTCTATTTTTTTTAGATTCAGCATCAATATAGGAGAACTTATCAGTTTTAGGCTGATATTCTAAATCCTTGTTTTCAAGATTTATAGCCATGATTTAATAGTAAGTAGGTATAGATAATATGTCAAGCAAGCGCAATATTCTCCGTAGAAATCCGGCAGTGGATATAGAATAGGAATTTATAGATTAGAGACTGAGTCAGGGAAATGGATTGAGACAGCTGCAAATCATCCGTATCTTGTCTTGGACGACCCTGACTTCTTGGGTAATGGAAAATCTTTCCATGCTGATGGAAAAACAACGACTAATTTGCCTGAGAATTCTGCATACTCGGATATAAGTCTGCCAAATGAAACAAGTAACGCTTTTGGATCGGATTGGGGAATTTTCAGCAAAACAACAGAAAACACCGTATCGTGTGTATACCCACTGAAATCCTCGTCGTTAGTAACGAGTATTCTTTTTTCTTTGAGAGATAACGATGCGACATATGCATCAGACGAACCTTTTTGGGAAAGCTTCACGTCAAAGCCTTGGGAAACTAAAAAACGAGAGAGTTCTATCCGAACATTCTCATCAAGCAAGAATTTTAGGTTGGGTGTTGATGATGACATAACTCTCTTTCGTCAGGGAAGAAGCATAATCCAAAGCAGCTTGAACATGCTGTTTGGTAAGGGCGGGGAAGGCTTTGAGAATTTCTTCCTCAGCTTGCCTCATAGCCAAAAGGTCCAAAACCTGCCAGACCATAATGCGGGTACCTTCGAAGGTAGGCTTGCCATGGCAGATCGCAGGATCAGCGACAATGTATTTGTTAATCGTTACTTTGTTCATGCACTGATTATAGCACAGAGGGTCAAGAAGGAAAAACCAAACATTTGTCTATACTATTTAAGAATGGTAAAAAGCTCACAAACTGAGTCAAAGTAGAGCATCTGCGAGCTGGCATGACCATAGTTTAAGCAGAAAGGCAAAAACGCATCTAAAGGGTTTAAAGAAATTTATCTGCTACATCAGGTACTACGGAAAGAAAGTATTTTTTTATCTGTTCCCAGTTTACATCAAAGAATACTTGCGGTTTGGGATCTTCTTCTGCGTCTTCAAAGAACGTAAGGCTTTTAATAATATGGTGGTAATTGTGTTGCCTGTTGGGATATTGATCTTTTACTCGTTCCAATACTTGTAACAAAGGTTCTCGATGGATTATATACCAGTAAAGATCAAAAAAATCTCTTTTCTTACCCCGTTGGCTTATAGCAACAATTTTCATTACAGCGATATCTCGTGCATCCAAAACATTTATGGAGCCATAGGTAATAAACGGTTGCTTAGGAATAAAATACGGATAGGCAATAAAACTGATTTTCGTTCCTCCTAATTCACCATACAATGTTCCTTTATCTGTTCGTGTTATGATCCATTTATAGGGGAGCAACGCCGTTGAAATAAATCCTGCATCAAAATCTTTATGATGAGTAAAAAAATCGAGATCAACAGAAGCCCTATGGTCATATTGCAATGTTAACGCTGTACCTCCTGCTAAATACCAATCATTTTTTTTCATCCAATCAAGCTTTGATAACAGATTAAGCGCTTTTTGAGTAGTAACGGGTATGTGAGAAAATTTAAGTTTCATCTGCTGGTGAGTAATGTCCATAATGTTCTACTGCTTGAACCTAAAACTCTTGACTTTCTTACCACTTCCCTAAGGAGCGATTTAGGATAATGTCGCCGCATCCACCGAGCCTCATCCTCATTGCCAAAATCCATAATCCGCTCAATGATGTACTTTGCGTTCTTTTTTGTATCGAGCTTTTTAGGGTCTGTGTCCCAAAAAAGAGACTGCCGAAATTGTATAGTTTGCATTATTTATAAGGTTTCCTTACAGATATATTATATCTCTTTTGTGTCTTAAAGTCTAAGTCCTATAGATGATATGTCAAGAAAGTTATTGAACAGCTGGGGTTGGAGAACTTTGTACTGTAACAGAGGTACTTGCTTCAATATTAATTTCTCCATCAGAAGTTGATTTTAAGAGAGAGCCCGAGGTGCTTTCTCCAGAAACTTCAGTTTTAGGAAGAAAATTAATTACGCCACTTATTCCTTCATTTCCAATTGGAGTATAGTTTATTTTTACTAATTGTCCTTTTCCAATTACAGCAGCTTCTCCGGGAGAAACCGTAATAGCGTAAGAAATTCTGCCATTTGGCTGATCAACTTTTTTTAGTACCTCTACAGCTTGTGGAAAAAAGTCCAGTGGAGTAACGGTTACATTTGTAATAAGACTTGGATCATAGTAGAGTTCAAGTTGTACTCCGACAACGCTATTTTTCCCAGTATCGATATTTACAATGGAATAATACTCATTATTTTGTTCATCTTTTACAGACTCATCTATAGATAGAGAAGTGTCAGCAAGACTTTCTTCTTGTTGTTGCTGCGTCTCTTGTACGATTTGTTTTAGCGGAGCGTCTTTGGAAAGAAATGCAACATATACAAGGGAAATTGCAACCAAGGCCAAAATAACTATTAAAACAACTGTTTTTAAAGGAACACCTGCTGAAACTTTGGGTTCTGCTGTATTTTGTTGAAAATTTTGATTTTGATTATCCATATCTGTTAAATTATTGTCCATGAATGAAATACCCGTAATCTAATTGATCTACATTTGGTGTTTCTTCGTTATCTCCATCATCATTTAAATCAGAAAGCAGTTTAAAACTCTCATTCTCGTTACATAAAGCTTTAGCTTGTTCTGTTCTTGCAAAAATTGAGCAGCTTATTAAAATTCCATAATCTAACATTCCGATTTTATTGTCATTATCAATATCTCCTGCGATAAGATTTACGGGATCCATAGAATTAATTTTTCCGGCTTCTAAACGCTGTATTCCGGGTATTTGTTTTTTTAGTCTTCCGTCAACTTTTACTTTTACAATGTAATTTCCTGTGTTAAAGTCATCACTTAAGGTAGCTGTCCCAATAAATTTGCCGTAATTTTGAGCACTTTCACCTGCAACATAATTTATATCAGCCTCTACCTCTTCAACTTTTTGGTTTGAGTTGTCTAATACTTCAACTTTTAATGTTCTTTGTGGGTGTTTTGGATTTTTATTTGATTCTTTACTTAGGGAAACCGTATTGGTTCCGGTTGTCCCAATTGTATCAAGGCCTATTACAAATGAAAGTTTAGTTGGATCGCCACCGGCATTATCTCCGCAGGATCCTCCAGCTGAGGTACAACCTCCGCTGTTATTTCCGCAGGCTTGTACCGCAACACAAGCATTATTCTGGCATTCAAAATATGGTTTAATATCTGATCCTGTACATGCGTTATCACCATCTTGTACTACTGTATATTTTAAGGCAATTGAGTCTTTAAGGTTATTATTTGCTCCTTTTTGAACTGCTTTGATTGTTATTGTTTTTGTAACGTCTTTTTTAGCATTGCTTGGCGAGCTGACTTTTACTTTAAAAAGTCTGGAATTTCCTGAAGGAAGATTATCAGCTGTTCCATCAAATTTATCACCGTTTCCTTTAAGTATTTTTACACTCCAGCCATTTGGTTTATCTACAGTAATATTGAAATCCGCAGGAGGTTTGCAGGGAGAATTATTATTTTTTAATTCTACATTGTAGGTTATTGTTTCTCCTTTTTTACCATTCTTATCCTTATCAGAGGAGGAGAGTTTTGGAGCTTTTCTGGTACATGACTGATCTTGGCCTATTTTTGTTTTTAGGTTTATAGAGTCTTTATTCTTAGGCTTGTCTTTTTGAGTTGCCAAAACTTTTGTTGTATGGGTTCCTGCAGAAGGATTTGCAGGTGGATCTATTTTTACCTTAAACTGTGCCGTATCATTTTTTCCAACAGTTATTACATCATTATCGCTTACTTTGTTTCCGCTTATTTTTGCTTTCCAACCTGAATTATTTCCTCCCGGAGGATTTGCTTTTAATTGATATTTATTTTCCTTTTTGCAGGGGTTTTTAATTTTAACAGTGAATGTATTTCCTTCTTTTCCAGCCAATGTTAACTTAGGATCAGAACAGGTGTTTGCTTGGGATTGATTAAGGGCCTGTGCGTTAATGCTATTAACAGGAAATATATTAAAAAGAAGAACAAAAAACGAAACTAAGAAAAGCAAGGAAAACTTTTTAAATAAATTCATATATATATGGTTAAGACTAGAATAGTATAGTTTAAATTGCTTTGTCAAGAAGAGGCAATCTTACTCTTGAAATTTGATCCTAATATAATATATAATACAGATATTACTCACACTTAAAGACAGTTGTTCCTGAAGTTTTTAGTAAAAAACCTCGTCTTAGGTGGCGGAATAAGGAACATAAATTATGAAAGAAATTACACTTGAAGAACTTCTTGAGGCCGGATGTCATTTTGGCCATCAGGTAACCAGATCAAACCCTAAAGCAAGGGATTTTGTTTTCGAAAGCCGCGATAATATTCAAATCATTGATTTGGTAAAAACAAAACAGGGTTTAGATGAAGCAGCCGCTTTTGTAAAACATTTAGGACAAAACGGTGGAACTCTCTTAGTAGTTGCTACCAAAAAACAAGCAAAACAAGCTGTTGAAGAAGAAGTACAAAAAATAAGAGAAGATTTAAAAGAGAAAGCAGAGAAAAACGGACAAACTCTTTTTTATATCACTCAAAGATGGGTTGGTGGAGTATTAACTAACTTTTCCGAAGTATCAAGAAACTTTAAAAAACTATCTGACTTAAAACAAAAGCTTTCAAGTTTGGAAGAAAAAGCAAAATAATAGATGTTATTCAAAATTCATCTTTGGGGGATATAAAAATTAGTAAACAATATAGAAAAAATGACATTAGGCATTGCTTTGCTGATAATAATAAGGCTCAAAAATTGCTGGGTTGGAAACCCAAAGTAACTCTAGAGGAGGGATTTAAAGAACTTATTAAGTGGAGCGAAAGAGAAAAAGCAGAAAATTCTTTTGGTAAAGCAGAAAAAGAACTTAAAA
>Ga0075713_107_pt1 | contig 12624 bp, 16 predicted proteins | sample RifGroB1_FD_67774 | JGI IMG/M metagenome (GOLD analysis project Ga0075713, IMG submission 67774) | Microgenomates (Levybacteria) bacterium GW2011_GWB1_35_5 | reverse complement strand
ATATATCCATCAATTGGGGGAACTGAAAAAATAACCGGATATACTGTTACACAAAATATTGAGGTAAAAGTAAAACCTTTGGATAAAGTAAATAGTGTAGTTGATACTGCAATAAAGAATGGCGCAAACCTTGTACGAGGAGTTAATTTTACTTTCTCAGATCAATTAATGAAAAAGCTTGAGAGAGAGGCAACAGAGAAAGCAGTTAACAATGCGAAAGAAAAAGCACAAATGCTTGCAAATGCATCAGGGGTAAGACTTGGCAAAATTGTAAACGTTGTTTCAAGCACAAACCAGCCTTATTTTATGCGATCAATAGCAACCTCATTAGAGGGTAAAGCAACCGATACTGTACCTCCCACATAAATTACGCCTGGGGAAAGTACGGTAAATATTGGCGTTACAATCTATTACGAAACTTATTAAATGAAATATATTTTAGGAGTATTATCTGTCCTAATATTTTAGTAGTCGTTATCGCTGGCGCTGCATTTTACTTTGGACAACAATCCGCAAATCAAAGCAAAGAAATGACTACAACCCCAACTCCAACTGCCTTTGTTACACAAGAACTCTCAGACCAAACTCCTATTGAAGAAAATAAAACTACTGTAGACGGTGGAGGAATACTTGTTTTCAATGCTTATACTCTTCAAATTCCAAATGATTGGACTCATGGGAGAGAAAAAGATCAGGATCTAGATAGGCTTACGATTTCAAATGGCAGCTACAATATAAAAATATTCCAGGCAGCAACCGGAGGCGCTCCTTGTCTTTATCCAGGTGACGCAGATGTAGAAGGACCGAGTTCAAGATTTATTTCTTTTGTAGAGTTTAATGGGATAAGCAACAATCAATTCAGAAGGGGAACAACAGGTCCTCAAAACTCAATGACAGTTTGCGAGATGCAAAGCGGAAACTGGGGACAACCTACAAGTTTTGGGCATATTAGTTATCAAATGCCTGCAAATCCAGATGAAGATATGATTAAGATAATGGATAACATAATTGCCTCAATTAAAAAGAAATGAGTGAGATTTATAAAAATATTGTAGCCCCTTTCTTAGACACTCAAGACTCAGAAACATGGCACAACCATGCAAGAAATGCACTTGCTCTTGCAGAATCTAACCCTCTTACCTTAAGACTTGTAGAGCTTTTTGCTCAAGGACATAGAAGATTTACTGACCAAAGACTCAATATCGTCTTGGGGGGGGTAGAGTTTGATAACCCTGTCATGGTGGGTGCAGGCTGGACTAAAACTGGAAAAGCGGTTGAAGCTTTATACAGGTTAGGCTTTTCCGGAGTTGAAGTTGGATCTGTGCTTGATTATCCGCAGCCGGGAAATGAAAAACCCAGGCAATTTATGGTAGGCCCTGGTGTTTGCATAAACGCCCTGGGTTTTAATACTCCAGGGGTTGAAGCAGTTGCCCAAAACCTTGAAAGATACAGAGAAAGTGGTATTCCAATAGGAATCAGTTTGGGAAAAAACAAGGATATCCCAAATGTAGCAGCACCAGAAATGCATGCTGTTATTATAAAACGCTTGTATGATCATGCCGCATACTTTGTTATCAATGTATCATCTCCTAATACGCCGGGGTTAAGAGCATTACAAGACAAGGGGCCTTTAACCGACATCGTCCAAGCTATAAATGATGCAATGGATGCTATTGGAAACAGAAAACCGCTTTTTGTAAAAATCGCACCAGATTTAACAAATGATGCTGTTAATGATGTAATACGAGTAGTTGTAGACAACGGATTGACAGGAATTATAGCTACCAATACGACAAACAATCCAGACATAAAAGCAAGATATGGAGAAAGGTGGAGAAATCAACCGGGAGGCCTTAGCGGAGATGACATAGACTACAGAAGAATGTCTACAGAAAAAGTGACCCATATTTATAAAGAGACAGATGGGGCTGTTGAGATTATTGGAGTAGGTGGAGTAAAGAACTGGCAAACTGCTCTTGAGAAGATAAGAGCGGGAGCCAAAGTCGTCCAGGTTGTTACAGCAATAAGAGGGGAGGGACCAAGAGTTGCAGGGAAGATAAACAGGGGATTAGTAGGCTATATGGAGTCGGAAGGTGTAAAAAATGTAAGAGAACTTGTAGGATCAGCACATTAATTACTTATTTCCGCTATGGAAACTTTTATGGACACTTCTAAGTTGGGGGTCGGTTATGTGTGTATAGATTTGAGTTGTTGCAATATTTTTATGTCCCAGCATTTCCTGAACGCTTCTAATATCAGCTCCGTTTCTTAACAAATCTGTTGCGAATGAATGCCGAAACGTATGCACTGTTGCATCAACGGGAATTCTCGCTTTTTGAACATATTTTTTAACCAAGCGCTCTACGCTTCTTGCTGTAAGCCTCATACGCTCTCCGTCATCTTCTTCTGTAACTCTTCCGCTGTAGCGTATAAATAAAGGTTTAAATTTATCTTCTCTTGCATCTAAATATCTCTTTATCCAATCTGCAGCTCTATCAGAAATGAACACAAGTCTTCCGCGTCCTCCTTTACCTATTACGCCAAACTCTCTGCGGTCTAAATTAAGCTGCTCATGGTTAAGTTTTACAAGCTCTGAAACACGAAGACCAGTTGAAAATAATAACTCCATAATAGTTCTGTCTCTAATTCCTTCTTCTTTAGACGTATCAGCGCTTGTTACAAGTCTATCTACCTGATCTTTTTCTAAGAATTTTAAGCTTCTGGATTCTGTTTTAGGAAGATCAATTTTAGATGGCTCTAAGGTTTTAAAATCGTTTTTTATAAGAAACCTAAGGAAACTTCGCAAAGCTATTACATAATAGTTTTGGGTTACTCTTTTTAGAGTTAACCCTTTTTGATCAGCTCTGTTTGCCAAAAAAACCCTATATTTTCTAATTGTTGGTAAATCTAAATTTTCAATTGTTTTCGAAGGCTGGGTAGAGGTAAACCAGTTATCAAATACTTCAAGATAGTGCTTATAGTCACGAATAGTAAGCTTAGAGCAGTTTTTTTCTATCTCAAGGTATTCTAGGAATTGGTCTATTAGACCAGGCAGTTCATCTTGCATCAGTAATATTGTGCGACATGAAAGAGTGTTTGTCAAGTTGACAAAGGTTTATTTTAGATGGTAATCTAAATTATAAACGATATGGCAGAACTAAAAACACAACCACCATTACGAACCGGCTTAGCTGACGCTCCTGTTATCGAAGGCGCACTAAGAGACAGGGAACAAAGAAATATCAAGCCTAAAGTTTCTGTTGGAAGAAGGCTATTTAACTTGTTTAAAAGAAGTAAACCAGTTCAAGTTGTTGCAGCTATTACGCTGGGAGCAGCTATGTCTCAGACTCCCGCAGGAAAAGACGCTACTGCAAACGTTTTAGATAGTGCGGGAAATATACCTCATGCCGTAGACACCTGGTTATTTAATCCAAAACCTGAAGACAATACCTGGGCAACAGAAACAATTTTAAGAATTAAAGGCGAGCAACCACTTAAAGAAGGTGAACATTTTGTTGAAGAAATGACAGTGGCAGCTGACCAGCCATTACAAGAAGTCGTTAACGTATACCCTTTAAATGCAGACTATTTCAGTAGAGGCCCTGTAGGAATCGTTGGTCAGATACCTGTAGGAACTGAGCTTAACCATGTGTTAATAACTCCTGGTATAAGACCTAGTTCTGTAGAACCAGGAAATTATGGAGCAGTAGATTGCAATGTCATTCTCGGACAATTAAGAGACCGTGATGGTAAACCTTTAGAAAATGCGGGCGGAAATCTAGTTTGTACAATTCCCGTTGCGAATCTTCAAACACCAGAAGCTTCACATAAAAAATAGATTGACTCCAATAAATCCAGTTGTTATAATCTTTTCTTAAATATGGTAAGGTTTATTGAAGCATTAGCGCCAGAAGGAGTTTTGCCACCTGAATTTGGTATGTGGCAAAGAATTCGCGAGGCAGAAGAAGGTTGTGACTGGATAGATCCAGACCCAAGCATGCAAATGACATTTGCCGTTGCATCTGATGAGCAAAAAGAGCATGCAAGACAAGGCCTACAAAGCACTATACAAGAAGTCTGTGATGTACTTGGATTAATTCGCGATAATCCTCAAGTTGATCCGGGTCAACCAATCCCTCCCGCACCAAATGGCCAAAAATATTATGGAGATTGGTATAATGGCATAAAAACTGCTGTTATTGCGGCAAACAGCGCAAGACCCAAATAGATTCCTAGCCCACTTGCTGCAGTTTACCACACCATTCTTCCTGCCAGGAAGCAAGAATTTCTTCTTTAACCTTTGCGCCACTACTAACGCGAGCAGCAGGCCTAACCTGATCAGTTCTATTAAAAAGATCATCTAATGCATACATAACAGTTGCTGCACTTTGTCTCTGATCATCTGTTTCATAGAGCTGGCTTATATGATTATTTCTTTCTGCTATTAAATATACCTGAGCATCTAAAAGCGTATCTCTTCTTTTTTCTGCAGATCTTTGCGAAGCCCTGGAAAGTATCCCTAAAACGCGTCTTTTTGACAAGCTGGATGATTTTAACGTATCTACAACTTGATCTACAACTGAAAGCTCCTGTCTAATTACTGCATAAGTCAGATAATCCGCAAAAATAGTCCTATCAGGAATTGTTTCTATGCCAAGTCGTTTTTGCAATGCATTTTTATCAGAAAATTTTCCGGCTTGTATTCTGGCTGTAGCAATTTCTGCGTCAAAAGCATGGAATCTTTCAGGAGCAACTGGTCCATCATTCATATAGTCTTATTATACACTTCTAGCCTCGGAGAATGTCAATAGTTTTAAAATTTAGCTTTATTTAGCTTCAATATTTTTTGTGTTAATAACCCTATAGTAGGGGAGGATTAAAAAACTTGGTATTTAGTAAAAATAGAGGAAACAATGAATAGACAAGTATAGAAGACAATAATATTGATAATTAATGCATTAAAAATATATTGGAAAAAGAGCACTTCTCCCAGGAACCCAGCCTGCGTGACGTCGTAAAAGTATTATTGTGCGACATAATCACTTTAGCTTTCCTACTGCCGCAAACACGTCTTTTTTTATATCCCGAGGTCTATAGGGAGAAATACATAAACACATAAGTAGAGATCTGGGTAAACACTACTCTCTGTAAAGCCCTAAAACTAATTATTTACCATTAAGTAGTATAACTTATCATCCTCTCCTCACGTCGCTTTTTAGTAGACGTTAGTTTAGATTGTAAAATCAATCTAATCGTTCATTTTTGAAGCAAGAAATGATTAAATTAGCATATTGTTTATTGCCTTATTACTCTGGGGAAAGAGGCGTTCGCATTTTTTTCAGAAATGCAATAATTAGCCTCATCTAAGCATGAACGTACATATATTCATGGTTAAATATAGAGCAGCGAGGCTGTAGAACCGTGAAAAGTCGAGGCTTAGCTTCAGATTAATTGTGAAAACTCTCTAAAGATATCCACATTTATGTCCTATAATTATTATGGGATAAATTTAATTACTATATCAAAGTATATCATCTGGTAAGGATACTTTATTTGAATTTCCCGAAGATTATACCCCTTCCCTCTTCTCTACCTTGGGAATTAAAAAATTATTTTAAAACCAGCCTGAAAATAAGGTTAAAAATATAAAAGAGATGACTGTAACCCAGAAATATTCTAAAATTACGGCTCTAAAAAGCCTTCTCTCAAACCAAGCATGAGTAAGTCCTAGGATGACATAGAATATGGCTGTTAAAAAAAGAGCAATAACCGTTGGGCTTCCCTGATTAAACCAAAGAAACGCTGCTACTTCAACTAAACAGATGGTAATCGTTAGAACCCAAAAGACTTGAGAGAATAAATTCTTTTCCTGTGCATAAGTCCAAACAGAATGTAAAACTATTGGAAAAGTGTATAGGATAACAAGACCAAGAGTTATAAAAATATTTGTGTGAAACGAAAAAACTACGTTAGAAATAAAAAAATATGAAAGCATTGTTAAAACGAGTGAAACAGTTCTTGCTCCTGATAAAAGCTGGATTGTTCTTATAGCAGAAACCGTAAAAATGTTCTCGCTTAAGAAAAGTGAGTAGAGCCCAAGTGCATAGAGAAAAGTCATTCCAAAACGAGTAAGAAGCCTTGCAGGAACCAGTAAATAGAAAAGCCCTAAGGCTAAAGTATAGAAAAACGGAAGTATCAAAACTTGCGGAGTGAAGTTTTCTTTTAAATCATCTCTTAAGGAAAGATAAAGAAATAATGATGTTAGAAAAGAAAGAACTAGAACTATTACAATCCCCGATTTTCCTAAAATATATTCTGCAATAAAAAGTCCTACTGACAACACTAAAACAGATAATAAAAACTTCTGTCTTTTATTTGTAAAGAAATTAAGGATTGATTTTAAAAGCTTTTTACGACTACTTCTCCCCTGCTCTTTATTGAAAAAATTCATAAGTTATAAAAGATTTGTGTAGACTTTTTGAACGTCGTCTAAATTCTCTAAGCTACTTACAAAATCACTAATTTTATTTAATTTTTCTTCATCTGTTAAATCCATTGGAGTAATTGCTTGTCTGAAAAGATGGGCATCAATAATTTTTAATCCAGCAGCTTCTAAGTTATTTTTAACTTTGGAAAGGTTTTCTACTGTAGTATAAATATATACTTGGTCACCTGCTTCTTCTATATCCTCTGCTTGTGCTTCTAGAGCAAGTACAAAAATATCATCAAAAGTTTTTGAGTCTTTACTTACTACAATCTTACCTACCTGTTTAAATTGATAAGAAACAGATCCAGGTTGTCCAAATGATCCCCCACCTTTACTAAAAATGCTTTTAATTTCAGAGGTCGTCCTCATAGGATTATCCGTTGCAGCTTCTATCATTATCGATACGCCACCTGGCGTAAAACCTTCATAGATTACTTCTGCTAAATTACCGGCCTCAGAACCGCTTGCTCTTTTAATTGCTCTTTCAATATTTTCCTTTGGCATGTTGGCTGTTCTAGCAGAATCAATGGCAAGTCTTAATCTAAAGTTTTGGTCAGGGTCAGTAACTGCCCCACCCTGTTTTACGGAAAGTGTAATTGCATTAGAAAGTTTGGTAAATGTCTGACCTCTTTTTTGATCATTTACACTCTTTTGCCGCTTTATTTGTGTCCATTTAGAATGTCCACTCATATCTTAAATATTAGTTACTTAATGGTAAATTCTTACCACTAACGCTTAATTATACCTTTTCTCTCTTGACTTTTGCAATAAATTTAGGTTACAATTTCTCATCGTTTTTCAACAGATGTCAATTAAAAATCAAGCAATTCAAACCGCACTACAAGGAAACTGGAATGAGGCAATTGTATTAAATAAAAGTCTAGTTAAAGAGAATCCAGAAGATATCGACGCTTTAAATAGACTCGCTTTGGCCTATACAATCATTGGTAAGCTAAAGGAAGCAAAGTCAGCTTACCAAAAAGTTGTAAATATTGATCCCCTTAACTCCATTGCACTTAGAAATCTAAAAAAACTAAAAGATAAAAATTTAAAAATTATACCCTTAAATGGAAACTATCAGATAAATAGTCACTTTTTAGAAGAACCTGGAAAAACAAAAGTCATAGAGCTTATAAATATAGCACAGGCAAAAATCGTAGAGAACCTAAGAACTGGGCAATCCCTTACCCTATCTATAAAAAGACTTAAACTTTTTGCTCTTTTGCAAACTCAATATATTGGAGTTTTACCAGATGATATTGCAAAACGGCTAATTAAATTTATAAAAGCGGGCTCAGTCTATGACGCTTATGTAAAATCTGCAAGTTCACACAAAGTAAATATTTTTATAAAGGAAGTCAAAAGAGCAAAAAGATATAAAGACCAACCTTCATTTCTATCAAACAGTGAAACAGCACTTTTGGTTAAAAATCCAAAAAGAGAAGAAAAAGATGAAGACAGTCAGAATAATGACTCCTATTTAGAAGAGTGACCTCTATAAATTACTCTCTCCTTATCTAGACTTTTTTTAATTTCTTTAATGCCAGGTTTTTCGTTTAGGCTTTTTAATGAATAAAGAGCAAGAATAAATGATATTAAAAGAATTACTAATATTATTGCGATTATCATAATTAAAATTTGATATCCTCAAGAGAGTCTTGTCCAATTATTATTATAACATCAGCAACGCTTTTTTTATCCGTTTTTTCTTTGGGAAAATTTAAATATTTACTTAATCTTTCAACCGTATAACTTTGTTTATTTGAATAAATAATTTTTGATTTTTCCTCTCTTTCCCTAGTACTTACCAAAATTACATCTCCTCCAATATTAGTTACAAAAGTAGCTAGTCTTGCTCCAAGGCCAAAAACATCTGTTGCATTTACTATCTCAATGGCTTTTTTCTCCCCATCTATTACAGAGTCTTTAAAACTTGATTCTATTAGTAAATTTTGATCTGAGTCTATTAAATTTTGGGGAAGTTTTTTAATTACTAAAGAATTTCCAGAAACGCTTCTTGCAAATAAGGAAAGCCTAAAAGCATCTAAAACAGTCATGTTTTCGAGTTTTCTAGAAAATGCAAAGGAAGATTTAATTAAAATAGTGGGTATGTGACTACTGTCAAATTCATCATCAAAAAGATTAATTCTTGCGTCAATTGGTAGCTCAAGAAGGCTTCCGATATCATTTGTTTTTACTTTTTCGTCAACTTCTAATACTGATATTGAATTTTGGGCTGGAGAAAAAGAAATTACATTTATATTTGTTGCGTCTCTTACCTCAACATTAAAACTATGTTTAGTATCAAAATTGCTTTCTTTTATTAAGAAAAAGATCTTAAATAAAATTGAGATGCTAGCAAAAAACAAAATCACACAAATAAACAAAACAGCTAAGCTTAAATTGTTTTCTTGCTTTTTTGGATGGGTCATAATTTATATTAAAAGTCTTTCTTTTTCTTGGAGATAATCTCAGGCATTACAAACACAGATGGATTAATAACATTACTTTTTCCTTTAGAGTCTTTCTTTTGTTTTTTTTTATCTCCTTTATAAAATCCGCCAAAACTTCCCATAAATGTTTTCCCCTTAAGTAATTTTGAAGCAAAATTAGCCCAAAGTCAATGCTTTAATCTTTCAACTGTTGAAGACAATTCAAATGGCAGTTTACTTTCAAAACTTATTACCTCCCCACTTGTAGGATGTTTAAATGTAATATTTTTTGCGTGTAAAAAAACTCTTGGCAAAATTTCCCTGTCTTTTCTTGAAGTTTTCCTTCCAGCATATAAATAATCTCCAAAAATTGGGTGATTGAAATATTTAAGATGTACTCTAATCTGATGCGTTCTTCCTGTTTCTGGATAAAGCAAAAGTAGTGTTAATATCTCCTTATGCCTTTTGTCTATAAAAGTCGTAAAAGTCTCCAATACTTTATATCTCGTAGAGGCTTCTCTTCCTCCAGCCAAAACTCCAAATCTTTCCCTATTCCAAGGAAGTCTCGCAACGGGAACCGCTATTTCCCCCTCCTCTGGTGATACACTACCATGAACCAGAGCTACATAAGTTTTAGAGACACTTCTTTCTTTAAATTGTGCTTGTAAATTTTCAAAAGCTTGGGGTGTTTTTGCAACCAGCAAAATTCCCGAAGTTTCCTTATCAATTCTGTGGACTATACCTGCTCTTTTATAAAAATCGCTGTCATCTGGATTTGACTTAACTTCCGGATATTTATTTTCAACAAAATCCTGAACAGTCTCCTCATTTTTAGTAGTCTCAGCTCTATTTACCGTAATCCCAGCGGGTTTATCTAAAACCAAAAAGTCCTTGTCTTCATAAATTACTTTAATTGAATTCATTTTTTCTCCAAGAATTTATCCATTATTTCATGGTTTATAAGAAGCACTATTGAGGAAAAAATTGTAATGAATAAAAATACGTTTTCTATTTGAAAAAAAACAAAGTCCTCAAGATTTACAAAAAGTTTACTTAAGAAATAAATCAAAGAAAATACAGCTAAAAATATAAGAGTAAAACTGCCATCTTTTATTTCCCCGCTTTCTGAAAATCTATAAATTATTTTCTTAAAGAAAATTAAAAGTACAAATGATGAAATAAATAAAACATTAAATATTAAATCTGTTTTGCCCATTTGTTTTAAAAATATAAGTAAAAAACCCAAAGGCAAAACTCCTAGGAAAGAGACAGTAAATAAATCAAGCATTTTACCAATTGGCAGATTTTTTGCCCTAAAGTAAAGACTTAAAAAAAGTGGAGTTAGGGCAATTGCTCCGATTAGGGAAAGTCCTGGCAAATATGGATAAGCAATAAAGCTTATGACATTTAAAAACTTTGGAAGCGGATTAAAAAGTACATAGAAAAATCTTGAGAAAAATAAAAAGACAAAACCAGCCAAAAATGCCATATTAAATATTTTTTCCATTGATATGTCTCTTCTTGTTATGACAAAATCTTCATGGGAAAAATAGTAAAGGTTATATAAAAATATTAAAAAGCAAATAATTTGTATAAAGAGTAATGTATACATATTAGTTTTTATCTGTTATGAAAATTCTAACTGCCGCAATTACCAAAACAATAATTCCAATGCCTGTTATAACTGCTTTTACTCCGATTACATCCGCAAGTCCTCCGACCGCAACAACTGGAATAAATGAAATTACTCCAACTAAAGAATTTAAAAGCCCATAAATCTTTCCCCTACTCTCATCACTGGTCTCTTCTTGTAAAATTGTATTTGCGGGAACAAAGACAAAAGCTGTAGCAAATCCAATTATGAAAGCGAGTACTATCATTATATGTAAAATATTAATTTGTAAAAATAAAGGGAGATAAAAATTAATAAATTGAACAAACTCTCTTGATTCCAATTTTGCACCATATGGCATAAGTAAAATAGCAATTCCTAAAAGAATAAGTCCTATTTTTGTAAGATAAGACCTTGAAATCTTATGCAAAAAGCTTCCTAAAATTAATGCTCCCAAAGTCATACCAATAACAGCGGGTGTGACAAAAAACAATGGAAAATCTTCAACTTTTATTCTCAAAACACCTTGGGCGTATCCAGGACCGATTACTGCAAGGACATAGATTAAAACTTGAGCTAAAGTCAAAGAAAAAAGTGCATGATATAAACTTTTTGTTTTAGAAATTAAAGTAATTAATGTTTTTATTTCTTGAGAAAAACTAAGAGTTAAAGTTTCATTATTTAGAGTGGGACCTATCTCTTTCTTTTTCTTTACTTTAATAATCGATGCAAAAAATGTTGCAATTAAAAAAAAGATTGTAATAAAAATAAAAACGTTTTGCTTTCCCAATAAAAACAGAATTGGACCAGAAAGTGCATATGCTAAAAATATTGAAGAATACATCACCATTCCAAAAATTGCATTTGCAGAAAGAAGGTATTTTCTATCAACCAGTACTGGAATCATTGGAGTTTCTGCAGGAATAAAAAACTGAGTAAGAATAGATACCCCAAACGTTACAGCATAGATTATAAAAATATCTCCTGACAAAAAAAAGAGCGGTACTACCATTAACGCCCTTAAAAAATTAGTTAAAAACAAAACATTTTTCTTATTCCATCTATCAACCAATACTCCTGCAAGTATTCCAAAAATAATCGTTGGGAATGTAAAAGCAATAACGACTCCTGATACTGCAGAATTTGATTTTGCTATGGAAAATACAACAATCAGAAGAATAAAATTGAAGATATTCATAGAAAATTGTGAGAAGAATTCGGAAAGGATAAGGTATAAAAATGGCCTTATCTGAAGAGTTTTTAAAATGTGATTTTCGCTCATATTATTGAGCTTTTTCGCTGTAAGCTCCTGTTCTTGTATCTACTTTTACTTTATCTCCTATTTTTATAAACAACGGAACTTTTACGATTTGCCCATTTTCTAGTGTAGCATCTTTAAAGACGTTTGTGGCACTATTCCCCTTAGCTCCGGGAGCAGTTTCAGAAACTGTAAATATCATTTTTGGAGAAAGGTTAATAGATAAGGCTTCTTCGCCTAAAAAACTAATATTAAAAGATTCGCCTTCTTTAAGATAAAAGACATCATTTCCTAAAGTTTTTAAGGAAATACTTATCTGTTCAAAGGTAGTTGGATTCATAAAATATACATTTTCAATATCTTTATAAAGATATTGAAGGTCTTTTTTAAAAACCTGGACGTCACTTACTTTTGCTCCGTTTATAAAACTTTTTTCAGTAGTAGAGCCGCTTCTGATATTTTTTACTTTAACTTTAATGTTTGCACTTCCCCGCCCCATCTTAATATGTTCATAAGAAAGTACTTGTAAAAGATTTCCATTTTCTTCAAAAATTGTGCCAGCACGCAGATCTGTTACTGAAATCATTTTTTTCTCCTTACACGAATAAGCCCTGAACAGGCAATAGTCTCTACTCCTTTTTTCTCTAACTGGTCTAAGAAAAGATTTGCGCCAATTGAGTCAGCTGCCATATGTCCGCATTCAATTATATTGATATGAAGCTTCTTTAACTCAACAAGTACTTCTTCAGAAACGTGCATTTCAACTAATGTTCCAACCCCTGCTTTTGCAAGTTCTGCATAAAGTTCTTTTGATGGACTTGTACCGCCTGTAAAT
>Ga0075713_105_pt1 | contig 13003 bp, 8 predicted proteins | sample RifGroB1_FD_67774 | JGI IMG/M metagenome (GOLD analysis project Ga0075713, IMG submission 67774) | Microgenomates (Levybacteria) bacterium GW2011_GWB1_35_5 | reverse complement strand
AGGATGAGTATAATAATGAGGATAATGATTGGTATAGCAAGCCAAAGCGGTCCAAAGGAAAGACTTGTCATAAACTGCCAAATCTTATTCAATAGGTTCTTTAACCACTCTAAAATCTGTTCCCACCAGGATAAAGATTTTAAAGTAAGCTTTTTTTCAGGCTCAAGAGAAGGTTTCTCGTTTAAAGTGGCTGTTGAATAAAGCTTATAAACCCCTGCTTTTACATCCTTAACCACAAATTGATAGTAGCCTGTACTATCAGCATAGGTGGTATATGTTTTATCTCCGAAATGAAGAGTTACTAAGGCATTAGGCATAGAATAACCAAAAGCAACAGCAGAAGAACCTGCTGCTATTGTCGTACGGGAAAGACCAAGAGTCGGAGGAAGAAATATATCTTTTATGGTAACGTTTCCCTTTGCAGGCGGTATCTTCATACAACTGTAAGACTCACCAAGCCTTTTAAAATCAACAGCGTCAAAGCAAAACTTAGAAAAACCCTGCTTTATCAATACCTCAGAGATCGTAAAATAACCAAATTGATCCGCAGTAGTTGCCCTTAGATAAATACCATCTGAATACAGCACTATTGAAGCAAAAGGAGCAATATATCCTGAGAGATTTAAGTAGAAATCCCCTAATCTTGCCGAAACAGTTACACTATGGCTTCCTTTAGGCAGTTTATACTGAGCTAATACATTTTGGGAATATAATAAACCAAGAACTACAGATACTCCTATTAGAAAAATGGGCAGGACTTTTTTCATTATTAATTAATTATGGCGAAAATAGTGGTCATTTGCAATTTACATAAATTTCCTCAGGTTTTAAGAAAAATTACAAGAAAGAGAGTTTTTTGTAATAGGCTTGTAGGCATTATGCTCCCTGTCTTCCCCGGCTACTTACTAGCCCTGCTTGACAAACTCAGTTTAAAAGTTTACAATTCAATAAGTTGTAAAGTTAAACTATACTTATGAGACAAAATACGACAAGCATTAACCAAGAAGAATGGCTAAAAATTCTCGGAAAGGGTATGATTACTCTTCCTAAAAAATGGAGAGATGAGCTAGGTATTGAAAGTGGAAATATGGTGAAAGCGAAAAAAGAAGGAGATAAAGTCATAATTCAAGCTCAAAAATCAGCTAGTGTACCCTACAGAGTTTACAGTGATGCTGAAATTGAAGAGTTCTTAGGGGAAGATAAAATTGATGAGACTTTGGTTGAAAAACTAAAAATGAAATTCGCCTAAGGACCTTATGAGAGTTTATTTTGATGCCTCTGTTATTATAGCTACGCTTCTTTCGCCAACTGGTGGATCCTCAGAGCTATTCAAACTAGTAAATAAAGGCATATTAAAAGGAATAACTTCTCAAACAGTAGTAGAAGAGATTTTGGAAGAGGATAAACCTTCCAAATTAAAAAAATCCAAAGAAGAATTAGAGCAATTTATATTAAAAACCGGTCTTTTAATTCGAAAAAACATTACAAAACAAAACTTAATTTCTTATCAAAACCTAATAGATGTCGAGGATGCTCATCTTGTTGCGGGAGCAAATCTTACAGGATGTAAATATTTAGTTACATTGGACAAAAAACATCTTTTAAAAGATGACATCCAAAAGAGATTTTTGCCTCTTATAATAGTCTCTCCAAAAGAATTGCTGAAAGATTTGGCTGAAGAATAACTCAATCATCTAAACCTAAACCTCCTCTAAACTTCTGTTTTAGTACGATTTTTCCGAAAAGATCAACTGCTGAAATAGCGGGATTAATTAAGAATCACAATTCATTTTAGTACTAAATTGTAACGGTTAGTTGAATAATTTTAAAATCACCTCTTGACAAATATAAAGCGTTACTCTATACTTTATGGTATGGATGATAAGCTAAAACAACTTACAGACAAAAAGAACAAACTTGATAGCTTCCAACCCTTACCGCCGGAATTAACTACCAACCTTGATGAGTGGTTTAAAATTGAACTTACCTACACTTCTAATGCAATCGAGGGTAACACCCTCTCCCGGGCAGAAACGGCATTAGTGGTTGAAAAAGGCATTACGGTTGAGGGTAAAACTTTAGAGGAACATTTAGAAGCAATTAACCATGTTTTGGCCATTGATTTTATTAAATCTCTGGCTTTAAAAAAAAGGCAGGATATAAAAGAAAGCGATATTTTAGAGATACACAAGCTTATCCTTACTAAAATTGACGATACCAACGCAGGCAGATACCGAAGTGTACCCGTAAGGATTGCAGGCTCAACGGCTATAATGCCTAATGCCGTTAAGGTTCCTGAGCTTATGAAAGAGTTTATTGAATGGCTCAAGAAAGATAGCAGTGACCATCCTATTACTATTTCTGCACAGGCTCACTATAAATTGGTTAGTATCCACCCATTTACCGATGGCAATGGTAGAACTGCACGCCTTTTAATGAACTTGCTTTTATTACAAGAGGGATACCCACCTGCAATTATCCAAAAGGAAGAACGTAATAAATACATAAATGTTATTGAAAAAGCACAATTGGGGGAAAGTTTGAATGACTTTTTAGACCTTATTTACGAAGCTATAGATCGCTCTTTAGACATTTATCTTGAAGCCTCACAAGGTATTTTGTCCTCTAAAACGGTGAAACCAATCAATATCGGAAGTATTAATCCCAATAAACCAACAAGAAAAGACCTTAAGATCGGAGAGTTGGCTAAGGCAACTTTTGAAACAGTCCATACCTTACGCTTTTGGACAAAGATAGGCTTATTACAAGTAAAGAATTTAACAAAAGGAGGTTATCAGCTATATGATACCGCAATGATAGAAAGAGCCAGGGAAATAAGACGGCTGCAAATAGATTTACGACTAAGATTGGATGAGATAAAAAAGAGGTTTTTAACTAGCGGATAAAATCTAAGTAGTTTTGGCCGTTAATTAGATTTACCGCTGTCCCATAGTCCTTTGTAAAGGTACCAGCCCCCTTGCTTAGAGCACCTTTGCCATATTTAAATTCAAAAGCCTTAAGATCTTCACTGGCGGTTTTTTCTAGATAATCAACTTCTGCTCCGGAGTAGCTTCTCCAAAAGTTTGAAGCTAGACTTTTTCCGCTGTTTGCAAACTTTTTCCTTCTTTCGACAAAGAGGAAGTTTTCCCACAAGAAACCTATGTCTTTTCGCAAATCAAGAGAGTTAAAGTCTCCAATTATGGCATTTCTAATACCTAGGTCAACAAAGTATATTTTATAGCGGCCTCCAATTTCTCTTCTTGGGTTTTTAGAATATGGATGCACACTAACAATTACATAGGCTTTCTCTAAAATCTCAAGATAGCTAACTACTGTTTTTCTGTCAATTTTGAGCCTATTAGCAAGCTCGTTTTCGTTAACTTCTGAGCCTATTTGATATGCAAGGGCTTTAGTTAAATTTTTAATTGCTTGGGAGTTTTTAACCCTTTGAAAAGTCAAGATATCCTTAAAAAGGTAACTTTCCACAATTCGTTCAAGTAAAGCTTGTTTTTGCAAAATACTTTTTTCTAAATAAACTTCGGGATAGAGTCCGTAAAGAATCGTCTGGGGCAAAAGAGCATCTGCTTTTGTCTTAAAGAGTACCTCACTGGCAAATTCTTCTACGCCTAAACCTTCGGAAAATGAGAGTGGATATAGAGTAAAGTCAATATAACGTCCTGTTAAAGGATCACTAAGCTTATTTTTGAGATCAAAACTCGAAGAACCTGTTGCAAGTACCTTAACATGCTTAAAGTTGTCGTAAATAATCTTTAAGGTAAGTCCTGGGTTATCCAGCCTTTGCGCTTCATCGATAAGCAAAACATCAATATTTGAAAGCAACATTTCTAAAACAGAGCCTGAGGTAGTATTGATAACTGATATGTCTTCTGAGAGATCACAGTTAAGATACATTACTTTTCTACCTTCTTTTTCTAGTTTTTTGGATATCTCCTTAACGATGGTTGTCTTACCCACTTGCCTTGCTCCCAAAACTAAGATTATCTTTCCAGATGATATTAAGCTTGTAAGCACCAAATCTTGACTAAATCTTAGGATCATAATCCCAATAATAGTACTAATTTTGGGATTTGTCAAGCTTATTATCAAAGGGTACTCTGAAACACACGATATTGATTTAGAGTTTAACTTTAAAGATAGTCTAAAGCCTAGAAACTACAAGTTAATAGTAGGGTGGAAAACTAAGAATTAAATTTATCTAAAGACCAGAATGGAATTACAAAAACCTGCGTATCATAAACAGTAATTGTTTGTTCTTTTGAAAGACAAACAATATAGCCTTTTTTTGGTTTATACTTTACCAGGAAATTTCTGTAGGACCTGCTTACTTCAGGCTTTTTAAGCTTCGTATATTTTGCTTCAATGGGTGTTATTTCTAAACCACTGCGTATAACAAAGTCCACTTGGGCATTATCTTTTGTTCGCCAAAAGTAAATAGCATCCGGAGGAATAATATTTTGCCTTAAGGTATTAAAGATTACGTTTTCAAAAAGATGTCCGCTGAGCGCAGGCGGAATAGAGGGTAAACCAAAAAGCCCGAGCATAAAGTTTCTAAGACCGGTGTCATAGAAGTAATATATTGGCGCTTTAGTAATCTCTTTTCTGACGTTTGTGTAAAAGGGAGTTACTTTTTTAAGAATAAATGTCTGCTCCAGATACCAAAGGTAGTTATTGATTGTCTTATCAGCAATGCCAACTGTTGATGAAAGATCAGAAGTGTTAACCAAGCTTCCAATTTGAGAAGCAATAATCTTTAATAGATTAGTTAATGCGTCAGTTTTTTCAACACCCAAAAGCTCACCAAGATCTTTTTCTACATAACTGGTATAGATCTCTTCCATTGTTGTTTTCTTTAAATCGGAAGTCTTGGCGAGTACCACTCTTGGATATCCTCCAAAACTAATATACTCAGAGAGTAAATCTTGCGTTTGCTGCTCTTCTATTCTAAAAAAGTCTCTGAGTTTATCTTCATACCTGTAGTTAGTCTTGAAATTGACGAATTCCTCAAAAGAAAGAGGGTTGACGACAAAAATCTTCTTTCTTCCGGCCAGAGATTCTTTTATTTTTGATTTCAACTCAAGGCTGCCGGATCCGGATACAATAAGCTTATACGGTAGCTTCATATCATATAAACCTTTTAAAAATATTCCTGCGTTCTCTTTTCTTTGAATCTCATCTATAAAGATATATGCCTTTCTCTCGCCTACTTGAAGCTTAATGTATTCAATTAGATTCACCTGTGAGCTAAAAAGCTTAACGTGCTCATCATAATCAAGACTAAGATATAGAGTTTTTTCTTTCTTTTCTTTAAGACGATTTTCCATTAAATTCAGAAGATAGGTCTTACCTACTTGCCGAGGACCTGTTAAGATTGTCATCTCAGGTTCTAAAAGATGTTTTTCCAGAGAAGATAAAAGAGTTCTTTTTATCATATACTTCTATTTTAATACCATTTTTTCAGAAGTCAAGTACTGAAATAGTGGGATTAATTAAGAACCACAATACTAGTACTAATTTTGGGATTTGTCAGGCGCAGATCTATACTAAGCATTAAAAACGCTTGACAGATATATAAAAGTTGCTTATAATGATTTCATAAAAGAGCAAATATGTATACTTTAATGAAACCATTATCCACAAGAGAGGAGTTAATTAAAAAGAAACTCTATATTTTTACTCCTTACGATTTTGAGCGCGCTTTTAGCCTTCCAAAGCATAAAGCTAAGTATTTTTTGGAGAAAGAAAGTGATTCCGGATTATTCTTACGGCTCAAAAAGGGATTGTATAGCTTAAAGACTGACCTGCCAAGCGAGAAAGAGATTGCTAATCGCCTCTACCAGCCTTCCTACATTTCATTTGAATATGCACTGGCTTATTACAATATACTCCCTGAAATGCCCTACTCCATAACCTCTGCTACTACCAAGGTAACCAGAACATTTACAGTAGCTAACAAAGCGTTTTCTTATTCCACGATTAAGAAGGAAGCTTATACTGGCTATGTTCTTATAAAACAAAATGGGAAGTCGTTTTTAATGGCTGAGCCTGAAAAAGCACTGGTTGATTATCTCTATTTTGTAGTTTTGGGTAAAAAAACCAAAAATGACCGTCTAAACATATCCTCCTTAAACAAAGAAAAACTTTTTGAATACGCTTCCCTTTATGGCAGGGATAAACTAATTAAGCTTGTTAAAAAGCTTCTGGTTCATGGGAAAGCCTAAATGAAATCAAAAGACGTTTAATCTTTAACTATATTTGAGAGGTAAAGTCTCAGCCTGAACAGAAGCTCGTCGGAAAGCTTATTCTTGACCCAAGCTTTTTGCTTATTATCCTCCAAAAGTTCACCTAGTCCGGAAAGAAGCTGATCTTTATTAACTCCTTCTACTTTTCTAATTGCTTCACTTAAAGCTTCTTTAAGTGAAAGGCTTGTTTTCTCTTTTAGCACATCTTCATTGATAAGCCAATTATTTCTTAAGAAAAACTCGAGATCAAACATGTCGCGTGAAGCAAATTCTTTCCTTGTTAAAAGCGCTGAAAGCTTACAGGCTAACATATCTTCCTTTTTCATTACGAGCATAGAGATACCAAGGTAATTTTTTATTTCAAAAAAGCTCCTGCCAGTTCTTTTTGAAATTTCAATCTTTAAAGTTCGTTCCCCTTTTTTGTAGTGCAACAGATAAAAAAGCGTATAATACTTGTCAAAGGCGTCTGAGACAATACCAAGTTTTCGTACAATATCTTTTACATTTGCAAATACCATGTCTTTTTTATCATAATCCAGCAAATCAAAGTCTAGATCCACGGAGAATCTCGGCAGGTCATAAAAAAGCATAGCGGCCGTACCTCCTTTAAATCCTAAAATTGTACGAAGCTTTGGATTTTTATAGATTTCTCTCAAAACATTTAAAAAATTTACCCTGTGTAAGTCTTTATTTAGCACCATATTCCTCCTTGAAATGCTTATGATAATTCTTCACTCTTTTAAAAAGAGCTTTGCTTTGATAGACAGGCTCCAATTTAAAAATCTTTTCCCAATCAAGACTTCCCAAGTTATCAAAATAATAGTCTTTATACAAAAAGACCGCATCTAAAAAAGCTCTTTCTTTGGTAGCGATGAAGTAACCGTTTTTCTCCTCAATTCCGGACCTATTATAAAGCGCATGATCGCCTATTTGCCTGTAACATATAGCGTGATTGTCTACGGTTAGAGTCCTGGAAAGGTAAGAAGCCACAAAAATCGTTTCATAATACTGGAAAACAATCCCTTCTTTTAACAGTACTGTTTCAAAGCTAATATAAGATGGGGTAAATATTTTATTAGCTAGTTCAAAAGGTAAGTATTCCATTTTTGTATAAATCCCCCTGCGGGGATTCTTTATCTTCGCCACCGAAACAAAATAATGCAGCCTCCTCGTTAAATTGTTTGGGCTTACATCGGGAAACATTTGAGCTATCTCTTCTATTTGAAAAACTGTCTGAGAACTACTGTATAGCTTTAAGATTAAATCATTCATATTGAGAACTGTTAATTACATTTATTGTAACACACAGTTCTTATATTAACACATTTATGGCTAATGTCAAATACGAAATAAGTTTATAAGAAACTCCACTCAGCATAAATTTAATAATCCTACTAAATCAACCCAAAGACCTCATCAATAAACCTTATCACTTATTACATTCTTCTGCCAAAAAATTAATGAAAAACTCTTTCAACTAAATTATTTTTAAAAAGATTGTAAGTTTTAAAAATCAAAATATTTATAAAAAGCTATTTAAAATCTATTATATTCCCCAAACTGCATCATCTAGCTATTTTTGTCAATTGTAATCATTTGATATATTATGATGACTTATTTTGTATATTGATGAACTTCGTGAAAATAGTTTCATGGGTTAAAACAAATTTGGGTCATTGTTTTTTCACGATTAACTCTTAAAATGGCTAATATATAAAACCATATCAAAGGCTTTTATAGCTAAGTACTCTAGGTCCTTGACTTTGTTTTTTAAAATTATCTATTCTAATAGTATGAGTAAAAATATATTTTCGTCAGCGTATAATCTGTATAATCCGTATAATCTCGTGCCTGCCTACCCTTTTTATATCTCTAAGGGTCCAAGGGATTAAATGAACTTATTGGAAGAATTCAAAAACTATCTATTTTCACAGGAGGAAAAACCTTCTCGGGTTACTGTAAAAAACTACTCCTCAGATATCAAGCACTTCATCAAGTGGTTTGAAAAACAATATGGGACCTTTTTATCTTCCCCTATAACCAATAAGACACTTGAGGAGTATAAAGCAAGTTTTGCTGAAGTGCTTTCTCCAGCCTCAATACAAAGACACCTTTCATCGCTTAGGAAATTTTTCAAATATTTAAAAAACGAAGGCAAATTAACCATGGATCCATTCGAAGTTTCAGTTATTGACCAAAAACATGAAATAGATCTTTGGAGGCTAAAAGATTTTAAAAACAATCTTTTTGTTAATAAAGCAGCACATCTTACTATAAAAAACTATATCATTGACGTTAAACAGTTTATAGTTTGGGCAAAAGAAGTAACCGGCCTTGATAATGATCTTCTCATAAACCGCTTAAGCAAAGAGTTTGTAGAAGAATACAAAGCTAGGCTTGTAAAAAATGACGCATTTTCTCCTGCAACAGTAAACAGAAAGCTTTCATCCCTTAGAAAATACCTTTCCTTTGCTCAAGAGAACGGTCTTTTGACACAGAACTTAGCTTCAATTGAGAATATAAACCAAGCTAAACAGAAACTATATATCCCGTCTAAAGAGGAAATTAAAGCTAATGAGTTGGATTTAGAAAATACTCCTAACAACTACTCCAAATTCCCTCCTCTGAGGCTAGTTCAAAAACTTTCACAAGTTTGGATAGCCGGATTTGACGCTGTTGCTATAGCACCCCTAGTTAAAATAGCTTCAAAGATTCAATATGCTACTTGGAAACTAAGAGGCCAGCCGATTTTTGAAAAAGGACCTCAGACGCTTGTTACTAAGAATATAACAGCGCATGATTTGCTGGGAATAAAAAACCTTTCTAAAAGCATTTACGCTCCTTTTAAGCTTTCTACTCAGTCTTTTAGTTCTTTGCAAAAAGTAATATTTCACTTAAGATACACAAGACCAAACTGGTATAAAAGATATCATTCATATGCAATTACCCATTACTTTCACTTTGCCGTTCTTATCATATTCCTGGCTGCTGTTGGTTTTGGCATCTATAATTCCTTTTTTGCAAAACCACAAAACCAGCCTGCTTTGGCTGCTTTACCTACCGCACCACCCAGGATTTTATCCTTCCAAGGAAGACTTACGGATAATAACGACAATCCTATTACTTCTAATACAAACATCAGGTTTGCGATATATAACAATCTTACAGCTTCAGGTGCAGCTTTACTTTGGCAGGAAGTAGATCCTGTTACTCCTGATGTTGATGGAATATTTAATGCAATCTTAGGTAATGTTACAAGCATTCCCTCTACTCTTTTTAGTGAGAATGCAGCTTTGTATTTAGGAGTAACTATTGAAGCAACTCCTGAGCTTACACCCCGTCAGCAGCTTGCAACAGTGGCTTATGCAACCAATTCAGAAACCTTGCAGGGACTTCCTCCAAGCACTGCTGTTGGCGCAAGCACAAGTAATGTGGTTCTGGCCTTAGACTCAAGTGGAAATTTAACAATCGGCGGATCTGCTAACCCAATCTTTAGCGCTTCAGGAGGCCAGTTTAAACTCTCTGGGCAACCATTACTTTTAACTACCAATACGGGAACTGATGCAAATGTCCAAATCACTACAGATGACCTTGGAAAGATAGATTTACAAAAACCCATACTTAATAGCACAAACAGTAACAATATAGCAACTGCAATAGGAGCTGTAGAGGTAAACGATCTATTCGCGGTTCTAGCCACGAGCAGCGGTCAATCAGCCGTTACCATCAATCAAACATCAACAGGTCCAATCATTAGCGCATCCAGTGGTGGGACTGCTAAATTTACTATTGATAACAGCGGAAATGAGGAAATTGCTGGTAATTTAACAGCTGCGGGAACAACTGGAATCTCCTTATCAGGAAACGGAGCTGGAATAACCTTCTCCGGAACTGGAAATCATGATATCTCAGCTTCAAGCGGAACATTAAGGCTTGGAGCACTAACCCTTACAGGCGCTGTTACGGGTAATAGCCAAAGTGTAACAGGGTTAAATAACCTTTCAGCCGCAGGCACAGTTACCTTCTCTAACTTTAATGCAAACAATAACGTAATATACGCTACTGTAACAACCGGAGTTTTAGCAGGAGCAAATACTTCAACAACAGGACTATGTTTAGTCTCAGGAGCTTCTGCCCCGTCTTGGAGTTCATGCGCAGGAGCTGTTACAACAGATGTTTTCTGGAGCCAAACAAATGGGGCCTTGTATCCAAACAACTCTACAGTTGATTTTCTCATTGGAGGACAGGCAACTACTTCTGCTAAATTTGCTGTTTTGAATGTAAACTCAGGTACTCCTGTTGCTTCTGTTTCTTCAGGACTTAGTGGAACGAGCGCATATCTAACAGCTGACGGAACTTTAGGGACACAAAACAGAATGAGTTTAACCATTGGAAACTCGGCAACCTATAACACTACAGGAAATGTTCTAATTAATCCCAATGGAACAGGAAATGTGGGGATTGGGACAACGGGCCCTTCTAGCAAGCTTGATGTTGTTGGTGGGGCGATCCGTTTGGATCGCGATCAATACATTATTGCGGATAATCGAGGCGGCGCAACCCGGAATTTGATGAAATGGGATCTGGCGACTGATGACATGATTTTGGCAGGGGGGGCCGCATTGTCGTTTCAACCAAATTCTGGCGCTGAAAAATTCCGTATCGACTCCAACTCTTCAATCATCGCCACCCATTTAGACGCTGATATTTTGCAACTAACAAGTACTATGAATACAGCAAGCCAAATGCGAGGGTTAAATGTTTCTCTTACGGCCTCAGCTGCTACCAATAGTTTTGTAGGAAAAGCAGGTCTTTTTGCAACTAGCAGGACTAACTCAACTGCAGCCCAAACTTTAACAGATAGTGGAAATATACTGGACCTTTCAAGGACAACTATTACTAATAATGGGACAGCTACTACCAATGTAACTGGGACCCTTTTACAGATTGCGAATACCGGAACTCAAACTCTAGGAACTCTAACAGATACCAGCAAGTTAATGACTATAACGCAGAATTACACTGGGGCTAGTGGCGTTGTAACAGAAATTACAAATGCCGGAACTGGTGCCTCCTTACGAGTAAATGATGATGGAACAACCACTGATTCTACCCCATTTATAATTGATGCTTCTGGAAATGTGGCAATCGGAGCTACCTCTGCTCTTGCCGCTTTGGATGTAAGAGGCTTATCTGGCACCACACCCGTAGCCTCAGTATCAGGCCAAACATCATTCGCAGCTTTGGTCGTAGATAACAAAGGTGTTGGGGATATTTTCACTGCTTCATCTTCTGGGCTTAATAGGTTTGTAATTACCCAGGCTGGAAATGTGGGTATCGGAGATACAACTCCTCTATCTCTTCTTACTGTTGGAAGTGGAGATCTTTTTCAGGTTGATTCATCCGGAAGAACCTTTGGCCCAGCAGGAGCAGCAGGGGTTGGTACTTTAACTTATTCTTTTACCGGAGATACAGATACCGGTTTTTATAACAGGACAGCAGGAGGCGTAACGTTTGTTTCCAACGCTGCCAACAAGATCGATTTTGATGTTGATGGTCTTACAATGATATCAGGGCAAATCAGAGCAAGTTCAGACGTAAGAGCATATTCATTTGAAGGGGCTACAGGGATAGGTTTGGCCCAGTATGGAACTGCACACTTAATCTTTGATACTAACTCAGCCACTCAAATGATACTTACTAGTGGAGGGTTGTTGGGTGTTGGGTATGATGGAGCAACCCCACCTTCTTATAAGCTTGATGTTCTAAGCTCGTCCACCACTGTTGCTCGTGGACTTAATGTTTCTCATACAGGAGCTATTGCCGGTACTGGATACGGGGGATATTTTAGTAAAACAGGTGCATCAACAACAAATGTAGGTTTATATGCTACAGCAACCGGGGCTACAAATAACTATGCAGCCATATTTGAAGCAGGTAATGTCGGAATTGGGTTAACAAGTCCTATCAGCCAGCTTCAAGTTACTCGAGCACTTTCGGTGGGAACTACGGGAAAAGCTCTGGCAATATTCGATCAAATAGAATCACAAGATATACTTACTGCATCAGCTGGAGGAGTAACTAAGTTTACTATCTCAAACACTGGAGCTTTAACTGATGCTGCTTACACCAACGCAGGAGGAATTCTTTATACAGCAACAACCGGATTAATTGGACAAACAGCAATAGGAACGGGAAATCAGTGTCTACTCGGTGGAACTACGCCAGTCTTTGGTAGTTGCGCAAGTGGTCCTGATGCTATCTGGCAACAGGCAAATGGTTCAATTTTTCCAAACAACTCAACTGTTGATCTATTAGTCGGAGGTCAAGCAACAACGAGTGCTAAGTTTGCGGTGTTGAATGTTAATTCGGGAATTCCAGTTGCTTCTGTCTCTTCCGGTCTTTCCGGTACTTCTGCTTATTTAACAGCAGATGGCACGCTTGCAACACAAAACAGAATGAGTTTAACCATCGGCAACTCCTCAACCTACAACACAACAGGAAATATATTAATTAATCCAAACGGAACGGGAAATGTGGGAATTGGGACAACAGGTCCTTCTAGCAAGCTTGATGTTGTTGGTGGGGCAATCCGATTAGATAGAAATCAATTTATTATTGCTGATGACCGCGTCGGAAACACTCGTAATCTTATTAAATGGGACGGTGCAAGTGATGACATGGTGTTAAGTGGTGGAGCAGCCTTGTCTTTTCTTCCATCTGGTGGTAGTGAAAAATTCCGC
>Ga0075713_124_pt1 | contig 13330 bp, 14 predicted proteins | sample RifGroB1_FD_67774 | JGI IMG/M metagenome (GOLD analysis project Ga0075713, IMG submission 67774) | Microgenomates (Levybacteria) bacterium GW2011_GWB1_35_5 | reverse complement strand
AGCCCCGCTTGGAGCCCAAGTAGTAGATCCTGAATTCCTGCGGGCAGTCTCCATGCCGGATTTTTTCTCATCTCCTTCAATATCAGGCCAGCCATAGTTTTTGCCTATTTGTATTAAATTTAATTCATCAAGTCCTGATAGAGCACCTGATCTTCCATGCTCTGTTGCCCAAAGATTCCCATTACTATCCCAAGAAAGTCCTTGAACATTTCTGTGACCGTAAGAATAAACTAAGTTGTTAAAAGGATTACCTGCTGCAGGCTTGCCACTGTCTGTAACGCGTAAGATTTTACCTGCCAAGGAATTTTTGTTTTGTGCTTGAGAGGGATTTTGAGCATCTCCTGTTGCAATATACAAAAATCCGTCTGGGCCAAATTTTATTCTTCCACCGTTATGATTTGAAGCACCTGGAATTTTATCTACAATAACTTTCTCATCTGTTAGTTTTTTATCTTTAAATACCATTCTTACAACTCTATTTAAAGTATTTTCTCCATTTTGGGTATATGTGTAATACAAATATACAAAACTGTTTGTTGTAAAATTTGGATGAAGAACTATCCCCAAAAGTCCTCCTTCTCCAATTTCTTTTGCATTTTCAATTTTTGCAATTAAAGATGGGGATGAATTTTTATTTGGATCAATAAGCCAGACATCTCCTTTTCTTTCTGTAACCAAAAAACTTTTATCTGGTAAAAATGCAATTGACCAAGGAGTATCAAGATTTTGCGAAACTATACTTGAGACAGGAATATTAGGAGAAGAACTTTGCTGACTTTCTTCTGGCGTACTAACTAATGAAGTGACCGGTTTTTTTTGACTTAGGAAAATAACGCCACTAACGGCAATTATTGTGATTATTACAATCAGTGTAAAATACTTCATTTTGTAGTTATATAACGAGAATATATTACAAATATAACATATTTCCACTTGTGTTAGCATTTTTGTTTTGCTATATTTTCTCCACAATGAATTCAAACGAAGGTGAAGCTGACACTACAAATACCTTATGAAAATTAACGATCCAATTTACGGAAAAGTAAAAATAGAAGCTAGTGCAGCTGTCGAGATTATTAAATCAGCTCCGTTTCAAAGACTGAAAAAGATTGCCCAGTACGGAATTCCAGATAAATATTATTTCAAGAAAAACATAACACGTTTTGAACATAGTATTGGAGTAATGATTTTGTTAAAAAAGTTAGGTGCTAACGAAAAAGAACAGATTGCTGGACTACTGCACGATATCTCACATACTGCGTTTTCCCATCTTATTGACTGGGTAATTGGAAAAGTAGGTGGAGATGAAAATTTTCAAGATGAGCAGCACAAAAATTTTATGAATTCAAAAACTCTTTCAAAGGTTTTGAGAAAGTACAAATTTAATCCTGAGGAAATATTTAATTACAAACGTTTTGGGCTTTTAGAAAGACCAATTCCCATGCTTTGTGCTGACAGAGTTGATTATTCACTAAGAGAATTTCCTAAACAAGAGGCAAGATTTTGCATAAATAATCTTTTAGTTTTAGATAACAAAATTGTTTTTAAAAATAAAAAAGCAGCAAAGCTATTTGCACTAAACTATCTAAGCATTCAAGAAAATCACTGGGGAGGATTTGAAGCAATCGCAAGATATTTTATTTTTGCAAATCTTTTAAGATATGCACTTGATAAAAAAATTATTAAATTTGGGGATTTTTGGAAATATGATCAATATATAATTGAAAAATTAGAAAAATCAAAAGATGAAAAAATATTAAAAACTCTTAAAGTTTTAAGAAACAAATCTTTAAGGAAATATAAGATGGGTAAATTAGTGAGAAAAAAATTTAGAAGAATTGATCCTCAATTTTTAGTAAAAAATAAACTTGTTACTTTAAGTGAAACAGATAAACACTTCTTTAAGACTTTGGAAAGAGCAAGGAAAGAAAATGCTCTTGGCTCTCCTATCCCAATACTAGAATATTTCAGTACCGTATAGTACTATAAATGTATGAAATCAATAAAACAAACGTATGAAATAAACGCCTCTGTCGATAAAGTTTGGGACGCTTTGGTTAATCCTAATACAATAGAAAAATGGGGCGGGGGACCGGTAAAAATGAGCGAAAAGCAAGGTTTTGAATTTGAGCTTTGGGGTGGAGATATTTACGGAAGAAATAAAGATGTTATTAAAAATAAAAAGCTTGTTCAAGAATGGTTTTCCGGCAAATGGGAAAAACCTTCAATAGTTACTTTTTTACTAACTTCTTTGGATAATAAAACAAAAGTTGAATTAATTCATACGGATATACCTGATAACGAAGCTAACGACATTGAAAAAGGATGGAAAGACTATTACATGATCCCCCTAAAGCAACTTGTGGAATCAAGCTGATCTTTTTATATATAATAAATTATAAATGTTTTCCAAACTGCCAAATATTATTAAATTAAATAATCTAAAAATCCATTTAACTAAAGTAAATATTTTATTAACTTCATTAACTATGACTTCAATTATATTTGTTTTAATAAATATTTATCTTGGTGTAAGAGTTAAAAACTATGTAGAACAAAATGCTGTTATTTCCCAAAAGCTTTCAGATACTCAAAAAGTGCTGACTGCACTAGAAAGCCAAGATCAGGTTGTAAAAAACAAAATACTGGAAGCTGAAATTAAAAGCATTCATGATGAATATAAAAAACTTATTGCAAGCTACGAGGATATCATTGATTTAAAAGATGCAAAAGTTGATACAGATCAGATGGATGAGCTGTTTGCAAAAACATTAAACTATCTTTCAGAAAGAAACTTTTCATCTGCAAGTGCAAATATCTCAATACTTAATGCAACTATCAAAAAACAAACTGACAAATTAACTAAAGTTTCTGTACCAGCTCCTCAAAATGTTGCTGTTAATAATCAGCCTCCTGGATCTGGCTTTAGCCGCCAAAAAGTAAAAACTGATTTTGGGGAATTTATTGTAGATATTGTTGCTGCCGACTTAAACTCAACAAGGGCAATCGTTGATACTGCAGCAGGCGGTGATTGCTCAAATAATTGTCCCGTACTTCCTCTTTCCACCTATGTCTCAAGGAATGGAGGATTTGCAGGTGTTAACGGATCATATTTTTGTCCGGCATCATATCCATCTTGTTCTGGTAAAACAAATTCTTTTGACACACTTTTAATGAATAAAAATAAAGTATATTTTAACTCAGGCAACAATGTTTACAGCACTGTTCCTGCTGTAATTTTCTCTGGTAATAGTGCTCGTTTTGTTTCCCAATCTCTTCAGTGGGGAAGGGATACTGGCGTTGACGGCGTTTTAGCCAACCAACCTCTTCTTGTTTTAGGAGGGCAAGTTGTATTTGGTGGAGATGATGAGGTAAAAAGGATAGGTGCAGGATCCAGAAGCTTTGTGGGATCTAGTGAATCAACTATTTATATAGGAGTAGTCCATGGAGTTAACGCTGCGCAAATGGCAAGAGTACTACAAACAATGGGTATTCAAAATGCTCTTAATTTAGATAGCGGGGGATCAACAGCCCTTTACAGTGGAGGATATAAAGTCGGACCTGGAAGAGATATTCCAAATGCAATTATCTTGGTAGGTAAATAATGTTTAGATTGCAGGAGTTTCAGTTGGAGTAGTATCGCTACTTTGTTTATTAAGCTGTCTTAGTTCGTTGATTATCTTTCTGCCGTCAATATGTGCTGCTTTTAAATCCTGATGAATTGTTTTTAGCTTAGATCGTCCGTCAGTAAGTTTTGATTTGTTATCCGGATATCCGGATGCTGATAAACCTGAAAGCTCAGCAAGACCTGCGTCAAGTAATGTTTTTGCATCATTTAGTTTTGCATTCATATCTGATAAAAGGGTAGTAAGTTCGGATACATCCTGGCCGTTTGTTTTTGCTTCTTCAATTCTTGTGTTAAGTTTCCCATAAACTGTATTCATATTGTTGTATACAGTATATGCTCTGTCATAAGCTGCATTAAGATGAATATATTGCATAAAAAAAGCATATATGCGGTATCCCGAAACTATTGACTTAACATCTGTCTGCAGAGTTGTAAGATCAGTATCAGCTTCAATTTTTGCCCTAAGAGCAGTTAGGCCGTCAATGTTTTCCTGAATCTGAGACTTATAATCTTCAAGTTGTTCTGAGGATAACCTTTTCATTTGGGAAAGCCTGTCAATTAGTTTTTCCAAAGAAGCAATTCTTCTGTCGATTTCCTTATATCCTCTTTCTCTAAGGTTTTCCATTCTCTCTGTTTGGTTTTGGGCTTGAATTGCCTGCCTTTGTGCAGAAGTTGAACCGGATCTTAAATTATCCCTTTTAATAGCTCCTTGAGCATAAGAAATACTTACTACTGATAAAAGTAAAATACAAGCTAAGATAAAAGAAAATATTTTCATATTAATTTAAATCTGTTTGTTGATCAGAAAAGCTGCTATCAACTGAACTTACATCGCTATTTAAATTATTAATATTTTGATCAAGAACCTTCGCATCTTCCTCCAAAGAATTGTCACTTGTACCTTTAGACGTTATTTCCGGCTCGGAAGGTGCTGAGGTAATCGTAGGAGTTGGGGTAAATGTATTTTGAGAGCTTTGAGTTTGTGCGCTATTATTAGAATTAGAGCTTAGATAATATGTACCTGCTCCAACCAAAGATAAAACAGCAACCAAAACAACTGCTAAGGTTAAAATAAGTTTCTTATTTCCTCCTTTTGGAGTTTCAATAGGTGGTTGGGGAGTCTGAGCAACCGGTTGTACGGGTGCAGACTGTACAGGTACTGGCTGAGACGCTGGACTTGCTTGAACTTGATTTGGATCCATATATCTATTAAAGGTTATCCATTATTATATGTCAAGTATTTGGTATAATTTACAGGTAAGCCCGGGTGGCGAAACTGGTAGACGCGCAGTGTTCAGAACGCTGTATTCGAAAGAATTTGGGAGTCCGAATCTCCCCTCGGGCACCATTTTTCTAAAAATATTATGATTATTTCTTCAATCTATAAAAAATATCCAATACCTAATATTTTACAAATGCATATGCTAAGAGCAGCATCAGTAGGCGCATTAATCTGTGATAATTGGAACTTTGAAGAAAATATTGATAAAGATTCTGTAGTTCAAGCTCTCTTAATTCATGACACAGGTAACATTATTAAGTTTAATCTTGATGCATCTACAATGCTGACTGATCAAGAGAAGAAAAACTTAAACTTTTGGAAAACACAGCAAAAAATTTATAAACAAAAATATAATAACGATGATCACAAAGCTACACAACAAATCGCAAGAGAAATAAAAGCAATGGAAAACGTTTCATATATCCTTGAAAACAGCGGAAGCTCCAAACTACAAGAAGTTATTAATAGTAAGGATTATAATCTAGCAATAGTAACCTACGCTGATCTTAGATGTGCTCCGTATAATATAGTAAGTGTTGATGAAAGATTTGATGATGTAATTAAAAGGTACAAAGATAGCAATCATCCTCTTTCTGATCTAGGTGAAATTGAAAAAAGAAGAACTCTTGGCCTAAATCTTGAAATGCTTTTGCAGGATTTTATAAAGATTGGCCTAAATGCAATTTCAGACGAGTTAATTAATCCATATCTTGATAAACTTTCAGATTATGATTTCCCCACAAAGTAATCTTGCCTCAAAATGTTATTAAATGTATAATATAGAAACTTTGCCGAGGTGGTGAAACTGGTATACACGCAAGATTGAGGTTCTTGTGCCCTTTAAAAAGGCGTGCAGGTTCAAGTCCTGTCCTCGGCACTAGAAGAGATACTTCCCCTGTCAAAGCCTCGAATAGCTTGACATAGCGGGCGATGGGTCAATATCACTAAATAATAAGTTTTCTTTCTTTCATTTTCTCAATTTTCATCTATTGACAAAATGATTTTTCATGTATAATATTGTTCTATGAATGGAAACATAATAAAAAACTTAATGGACTTTATAGATGCTGCTGAGAAAAGTAGAAAATATCCAGGGAATACAGCTTCTGCGCGTAGGTCTGCTGTTCGTCTTTTTGAACATGAGCTTAATGAACAGGAAAAAGCATCATTAGATACTCTAAAGAAAAATCTTGATCAAATCTATACAAACGTTTTCAACAAGAATAAATCCAATATGACTGTTGCCTCTCTTGAAACATATAAAAATCGATTCATAGCTCTTGTTAAGGAGTACGAAAAATATGGCATTAATCCTACGATGATGGCAAACTGGAATAGACCAATTCGTAAGATTTCCACAAAAGATGATAAAACAAAAAATAATGTTCCTGAAAATATGGAAGTGAGGGAAAGTGAGTATAAAGAGATTGAAATGTCGCGATTTGAACTTCCGCTTCGTCCTGGCATAAAAGCGATAATTCTTGTTCCATCTAATATTACAAGAGATGAAGTTAATAAAGTAAGAAAATATATAGATTTCTTAGATAGTATTGCTTCTGAACCTTCAAACAACGAAGTGGTTATGGATGTGGAGAATAAGGAGAATATTTAATTTTTATGAAAACTGCTCCTCAAAAAAATATTGTTTATGCCTTTATTGACAGCCAAAATTTAAATCTGGGTACCAGTAATGATATTAAGAAAAATGGGAAGGTAATTTATAAAGGATGGAAGCTGGACTTCAAGAAATTTAGACAATATTTGTTTGACAAATTTCGAGTAACAAAAGCGTTTCTATTTATTGGATATATAAAACAAAATGAGCCAATGTATAAGAGTCTACGCTCGTATGGTTACGAATTAATTTTCAAACCTACAGTAAAAGATAGTCAAGGAAAACCTAAGGGGAATGTTGATGCCGAGTTAGTACTTCATGCTGCAGCAATACAATATTCAAAATACGATAAAGTGGTAATTGTTTCTGGTGATGGTGATTTTCATTGCTTACATGAATTTCTTGAAAAAGAACATAAACTCCTTCGGATTATTATTCCCAATGCGAAGTCAGAGTCGTCGCTTTTAAGGCGATTTCAGAAATATAAAACATTTATTATTTATGACAAGATTAAGCTGGAGCGATAAAAGCATCAAAAATGGGAGGCGTTGCATATGACACGTAGTCATATGTTCGTTTCTCCCTAATGATATTTGTATATTACCGTATCTAAGGGATAAAATCAAGTAAGCAATAATAGCTTTGCAGAAACTTGAGGTTAAAAACTTAAAATTCCTCCTCCAAAGCTTGATACGCTTCCATCAATTTGATAAAATGAGCTATAATTTCAGGCAGAAGCGGTTCAAAATAAAAATCGTCATCCGCACATTTCGGCTCGCTTTGCTCGCTCAATGCGAGTAGAACGAGTTGAAATTAGAGAGGACGAGAAGCAAGACATTGAGCCTAGCGAAATGGCAGTCCTGAGTGAAATCGAAGGAAGTCCTCTCATCCGCACTATTTCAAAAGCCTGTAAATAGTGTCTTTACGAACTAAAGCTGCTTTAATACTGTTTACCTCTCCAATTAGTCGTCCCTCTGAGTATATTAGAGCAGAACCCTCTATGTCTCTTTTTCCAGACTTTTCCGCGACAACAGTATAATCAATTCCCTCTCCGGCATTAATTTCTCCACCAACAAAAATAGTTTTACCAATACTTACTAAAAGCGGCATATTATCAGTTAAGTCACTAACTCCAACAACTCCCATTGCTTGAGCTGCTCCTTCTAAAATTTGGTCTTCAAGTAATTGATTACTTTCTGAATCCTTGGCAGATCTTACCCTAAGTCCTCTAATTATTGCTGTTTTTTCTCCATCACTTTCTCTTAAGATTTCTACATCATATGTACCATTATCATTAAGTTTTGGAACTACTTGTAACCTTGTTTTTCCATCCGCAACTACAACACTTAAAAAATCCGCACTTTCAAAACCAGCAAGTCTTACTTTGCCCTTATGTTTTCCCAGTTTTCTTTCAATCATTCCTATTGCATCCACTGCAGCTCTAATCTGCTTATGTCCGGGTAAAATTTGCGGCAAACCACTTTTTTCTACAAAATGTCCTTTTGCGTGCTCCGGTTTAATTCTGACTCTACCTTCATAATCTCCAAGGGAAATAATTGCTCTTCCAACTCCAATTCCACGTGTTTGATCATCAATCTCCTGTAACCTTTTTAAGGTGTTTACATAAATTGCAGACGTTCCATATATTTCTTCAAGTGGTGTTAACATATCCTCAACGTCATTAAAAAATTCCATATGTCCGCTTTTAATATCAGGATTTAATAAAAGCTGGACAACTTTTTCCCCAACTATCTCTTTTGTTACATGTCTTGGAAGCCCAAGCCTATCGGTAACTAAATTGTGCTTTGGCTCTGCTGTTGGATCTCTTCGATTGGCAAAATCAACATTATTAGTACCAGAGACTATGGGAGGACACACTACTAAAAACTTAACACCATGCTCTTCCATTTCGGGTATTCTTCCACGCAACAAGCGAAGATTCGCATTTTTATTTATAGCCACGTTATTGTAATCTCCAAGAGAAAACGATCCCCTAAGCGGCTCAAGAAAATGGCTAGGAACACTTTGTACCTGTATTACGGTTCCACCTTCATTAATTTGGGGCAAAAATTTATCCAACAAATCCTTTGAGGTATCTTGATTATGCTCTGGTGTTTTTCCTGAAGCACTAAGCACTAAGATATCTACTTTCTCGCCCTTTAGGATTTCATTTACAGATGCAAAAAAAGCATCTCTTCCCTCTGGCGTTGAAGTATCGCCTCCTATTGCATAAGCACTTCCGCCCATTTGCTCAACATTTGCTAAAACTTCATTCGCTCTTCTTGGTTTATTATTATATGAGAAAATAACCCTAACACCCTGTTTAGCAAGTGCTTCAACTATTCCGCGTCCGACATCACGGCTTCCTCCTGTAACAATAGCTGTTTTACCCACTAAGAAAGGTCTGTCCAGAGAATTGAGAGCTTCTGGGATTGTTGATGCTACTGTTAACCTTGCCATTCTATGCCTTATACGCTCTACATTCATCGAGAAATTATAGGTAAAAAATAAGACAGTGTCAATTTAGCCTTGATAGATTTATTAAATTCAGCTATATTTTGAACAAATGGACTCTTAACTCAGCTGGTTAAAGTACCTCATTTACACTGAAGGAGTCAGAGGTTCGAGTTCTCTCATCTGCACAAGAACGGATAGCCTCAATATTAAGTGAACTAAGAGCTTGATACATTGAGTAAATCATGAAGTAACTAAAAAATTGGGTTGAGAGGTATAACTTAAATTTCTAGCTTCAGAGAGTGTTTGACTTTCAACTCCCTAAAACAACCCGCGTAAGGAATTAATTTTACAGCTTGACTTTGTGGCACAATGTGCTACGATAAGTTGGAATAATGATTAAGATAAGAGGGCTTATTTGGGACGATTGGAACAAGGAGCATATCGCTAAACACGGAATATCAGTAGAGGAAGTTGAAGAAGTTTGTCACGAAAGTTATGAGACTGTTGAGAGTTATCGAAAGAGAATATTAATTGAAGGTAAAACCAGAAAGGGGAAAGCGTTGACAATCGTCTTATCGCCAGAAGATAGGGACTTACAACCATATGATAACGGTATATATTATCCAATTACTGCATTTGAAAGGGAGGTGGAAAAATGAAACAGACAAAAAGATTAATACCAGATGAATCAGTTTTCAAAGATCGCGAAAAAGAAGCTAAGTTTTGGGAAGAAAATTATGAGGAAACCTTTAGGAAAGGTAAGCCTATCACGGTTAAGTTTGCCAAAAATTTATCAGAGACAGTTAATATTCGTTTAGATCCAACAACGCTCACAACTGTAAGGAAAGAGGCAAGAGCTAAGGGTTTAGGACCAACCCAGCTTATTAGAATGTGGATCATAGAAAAAGTTGGCACACAAGTATAGTTTGATAGGGGAAATTATTCTTTTTGACTCTCAAGAAAAAACTTATTCCTCCTCCAAAACTTGATAAGCCTCCATTAACTTGCTGAAATGAGCAAGGATTTCGTGGAAAAGTTCAAAATAAGATGACTCTTTCGCACCAGAAGAGATGCTACCCCTTGTTAAAGCCTTGAATAGCTTGATATAACAGGCTAATCTGATGATTTAATGTACCACTATTGTTCCAAGCCAATCCGGTAGGACAGATAATATAGATTTTTTAATTTCTCAGAAAGCTTAAATGAGTTTGCGTGAGAAAGATAACCCAGATAAGACTGTAAAGACTGATATGAAATATTGCCCTTACTGATTTTACTTATTACTCTCTTTTTCGTTTTTGTCCTTGGTAAGATATAATGAGGCAACACGATATATCCGCAAAAATCAATTCCCCATCTTAGTTTTCTTGTGGCAATTTTCTTAGGATGAAGTTCTAACCTTAAATCACTTTCTAAAAATTCTTTAATAGATTCTAGATAAATTTCTTTCCATTTTGGATCAGTACTTGTGTTAAGCACTAAAAAGTCATCAGCATAGCGCAGATAATATTTTATTTTAAGTTTATGTTTAACAAACTGATCGAACTCATTTAAATATATATTTGCAAATATTTGACTGGTTAAATTACCAAGCGGAATTCCGCGACCCAAACCTTTCTCTGAACTAAAACTATCAATTACATTATTAATAAGCCAGTTAATATCCTCATCTCTTATTTTTCTTGCTATAAGATTTTTTAAAATATCGTGGTCAACTGAGGCAAAGAATTTTTTAATATCACATTTTAAAGACCAACAATTTTCTGTGTAGTTTTTACTTACAATTCTTGCAAATTTTTCAAGTCTTTTTACAGCTTTATGAATACCCTTATCCTTTCTGCAGGAATATGAGTCATAAATAAAATGTTTATCAAATAATTCATATAGATATTTGTAGAGGAGGTGGTGTAAAACGCGATCGCGAACGCTTGACTTATGGATATGGCGTCTTTTAGGATCGGTTACATAAAATTCTTGATATGTACCGTGTCTGTATGTTTTCCTTTTTAACTGCCTATATAACTCAAAAAGGTTATCTTCCAGATGTCTTTCAAATTGTTGAACATCCTTTTTGTTCCTTTTTTCCTTCTTGAACTCATCCCATTGCTTGAAATAAGTTCGCAATTGTTATAATATCGCCATACTTTAATTTTTCTGCCCTCATAATTTTTAATATGCCACTACGTAAGGATAATCACACACACACACACACACTTATAGTTTAGAAGATATCCCAATCTTTATTAAACTTTACGACTTTTATAAAAATCTAACTCCGGTTATTCTAACTTTTCCTAAAACCAAACGGTATACTTTGGGGCAGAAATTGGACAACATCACACTTGATATTCTCGAATTATTGTTTTCCGTTCCGATATCTTCCGATAAGGTCGAAGTGCTAGAAAAGATTAGTATCAAGCTCGACCTTGTAAAAGTTCTTTTAAGACTAGGCAAAGATAGCCAGGCAATTGAGAATAACAATTACTTAAAACTTGAATCAACACTTTCCGAAATAGGCAGAATGCTTGGCGGATGGATAAGATCAACCAAGCAAAGCTTAGGACAGAAAAAACTTCCTTAGTACTAGAAACTACCGCAGGAACCAAAGCAACGTTCGAATTGCCATTCTGGGCATTCCAATCGTTGACATTGAACTGCTTAGACGGATCATTACGACCAGCGTTAGCGGCGTCCGTCTCAGAATTTGAATATTCTTCCGTACAAATAACTCACCAGAGATTTTTTCTTTTTTATGGAAAATTTCTCTTGTATTTCATCAGTCCCGATTTTAACGGGGCAAAAGAAGGATACTCGTAGTGTCTAGCATGCTTACTTTAAGTACTCCCACGTTCAGTTTACATGAATGTGGCTCTGACTTTGAAAGATTCTAGAAGAAGGCGCCCCGATTGCATTGCCATCGGGATCACTGCCTACTGAGGATATTTTACAAAAATTTTTTCGAAAAACCAAGAGGAAAAATCCAAAAAACTAAGAAACCAATCCCTGATTCCCAACGAACACTACCGCAGGAACCAAAGCAACGAGCGAATAGCCACCCTGGGCACCCCAACCGCCGACATGGAACCGCTCAGACGGATCATCACGACCAGCGTTAGCGGCGCCCGCCTCAGATAACATGTCCAAACCCCTTGCAAAAAAATTTCTAAATAGGAGCTTACCAGTTTTTCCCTTGTATGCTTGGTCTGCCTGAGCATATCCTGTTACAGGAAGCATAATTACACGTGCATCTGGGAATTCTTGTTGCAACGCTTTAGAACGTACTTCAGCCATTTCGAGCTGGACTTGTTGGGATTGATCAAAACTACCTGGCTCGGCAAGTTCACTCGGATTTAATCCAACTTCTGCTGCAATAGGCATTGCGTAGTCTTTTAACACTGGTCTTCCGTTGGCAAAATTTAACTCATCTCTCCAAAAGTGGGCCGGATCTTCCGCAACAACCTGAGCATAGGTTTTGCTTTGGATGAGAAGAAAAACTTGTCCATGAGCTTCTAAAGCTGTTTTTTCTTCAGGCGTGGGCTCTCGCATTTGAGATAAAATCTCGTAAGTTTGCTTTCGAAGATCGACAACTGGAGTTTGCTCTTTTTTAGGAGATTGTGGTATTACTATACCTGCTTCTACGGATAACTGTGCTTCGATATGGCCCTCTTGCTCTCCAAAATTTATCATTGAACGTAAAGTTTGAAGATATCGTAATCGGCTTTGATTTCCTCTTCCTCTATTCTGTGCAGCTGCTTGTTGCTCTTGAATATCTATGACTTCTCTTAATTCTTTTCCCATAATCGGTGAATTGTATATCAACTATAGGGCTTTGTCAAGCGCGAATGCTTTACAAATTTATTCCAATATAATATTCTCTATTTATTCTTTCGGGGTTTTGTGTAAGTCAAAATCGGTAGTAAACTCTACGAGTTGCGTAAGCAACATGAGTCTTTGAAACTAAGACAGCGACCGTAAAGTCGGGATGAAAGAAAGAATATAGATTTAATTGGCTTTAAGCCTGTTATATTTTTATTATGTACCCCCGAAAAGGGGTATTTTTTATGAATAAATTAATATCAATTGCACCTTTCTTTATTGTTATAGCTGCTGTTCTCTGGGCACTGGATGGCGTACTCAGAATCAGTCTTTACTCACTTCCTCCTGCAGTAATAGTTTTTTATGAACATTTTGTAGAGAACAATGCTCCTATCTGCAAGATGTCCATTGTAAGTGCAGAAATAACAAAAATATCTTTAAATGCATTTATTACCTTTTCCTGTCTTTTACTTCTTGCAAAGTCTGTTCCCTCTTCTCCTTTGGCGTGTCTTGATCTGACAAATTCAAGAGC
>Ga0075713_118_pt1 | contig 14181 bp, 14 predicted proteins | sample RifGroB1_FD_67774 | JGI IMG/M metagenome (GOLD analysis project Ga0075713, IMG submission 67774) | Microgenomates (Levybacteria) bacterium GW2011_GWB1_35_5 | reverse complement strand
AAAACCCATTACGATTTTAAAAAAGCGAAACAGAAAATCCATGAAGACCTCACCCTGGCCAGAAAAATTCAGCAGGGTATCCTGCCGCGCGATTTCGAACTTATTGAAAACACCGCCTTTGCTATACGTTATTTGCCGTTTGGCGAGGTAGGCGGGGATATTTATGATATTCAGGAATCCCCGCAAGGCCGGATCCGGATTTTTTTAGCGGACGCCATCGGCCACGGTGTGCGCGCCGCCCTAGTCACCATGCTGATTAAAAGCGAATACGAAAAAGTGAAAATGCTCCCTTCGCCGGGCCAGGTTTTAACCGCGCTGAACAAAATCTTTTTCGGGACCTACCACAGTATGTCGGAATTTTTCCCGGCTATCATCGCCGATATCGATATGGCAAATGGCCGGCTTTCCTATGCCTCCGCCGGTCATGGCGAACAGTATCTTGCCGCAGACGGTAGCGTTCACATTTTGCGATCCACCGGAAGAATGATTGGCCTGGTGGAGAATCCGGAATGGAAAATCGTAGAAACCCGCTTCCCCCGCAATGGCAAGTTATTATTATTCACCGACGGATTGTACGAACAGTTCAATACCGAAAAAGAGCAGTTCGGCCAGGATCGGCTGACCGCCATCGTGCGGGAATTCCATTTCCTGGGAATAGAACACTTGGTTGCAAAAATTATTGACGAATTAAATCCTCCGTTTATATGCGTTGATAGCTTATTTGAAGCCTACGAACTTTTAAAAGCTAATATTAAAACACAAATTTTAATAATGGGTTTTATAAGCCCACAAAGTCTAAAAACTAAAAAACTCCCCTTCTCATTTGTTGTATTTAATAAGGAATTGGTCGATGCGATATCGAAATATCAACCTCACGCAAAAATTCATATATTCGTTGACACTGGTATGCATAGAGAAGGAGTAAATCTAGATGAACTACCAAGCTTTATTAAATACATAAAAATAAAGACAAATTTAGAAATTGAAGGACTAATGTCTCATTTTGCAGCTAGTGATGTCCCAGCCAATCCAGATACTCAAAAACAAGTCGATAATTTTCAAAAAGCAATTTCAATCATAAAAGAAAATGGAGTAAATCCTAAATGGATTCATATAGCAAACTCATCCGGGGTTTTAAACAATGACTACTTTAAAGAAAAAATCGGAAATATGGCACGGATTGGAATTAGTCTTTATGGCACCGACCCGGAGGGAAAAAATAAAAATTTAAAACCTGTTTTATCTTTAAAAACACATATTGCACAAATCAAAAAAATAAAGATAGGAGAAAAAATAGGCTATGATTTTACTTTTACTGCCAAAACCAATATGACAATTGGAATACTTCCGCTTGGTTATAATGACGGTGTACAAAGAGAGCTTTCAAATAAAGGCTTTGTGCTGGTTAATGGTAAATACTGCAGAATTATCGGAAAAGTAAGTATGAATATCACAACAATAGACTTAAGCAATATTAAAAATGCAAAAGTTGGAGACACGGTCATTGTTTATTCAAATAACGCCAAAGACAAAAATTCTATAGAAAACACTGCAAAACTTTGTAAGATTATCCCCTATGAGAGCCTTATACCCTTAACTCCTTCAACCAAGCGAATTATAGTAATTTAATCCTATAATAATTGATTAAGCGGGTAATTTATGTTAATATACATCCTTATGGATGAAAGATTATTAGCCTTAAGAGCAAAATATGCTCTTCAATTCCAAGAAGAACAGGAAAAAGCAAAACATGAAATTCCTTTTATTACGGAGGCTACTTTGCTTGCCTTAGCTAGAGAACTCAATCTTCCTCTTGATCCTAAAACAGAAGCTGTTCTTAGAAGTATTACTGGAGATTTAGACTTTAACTCTTTTTATCTAGCAAGAAGAATGGCTGAAAATGAATTTAGAAGTTTTCCAAGTACCCAGAAAGGTTTTCTTATACAAGTTAATCAATGGTTAAGAAAGTCGTATGGAAATTCACAATTAGTTAATGCCGCGACTGTTGGTATGGTTTATGTTTTTAGAGCCTATCATATTCAAGAGGGTGCAAGTTTGATTGATGGATTAACGCAAATGCCTGACGGTCAAACTATGACAGCCCTTGATCAAACTACCGAAGATCTTACCACTGAGACTGGGATCGTAAAAAGAATGCTCACTGGTCAAAGAATTCCAGAACATCAGGTATTTCTTAATCAAGGCTTGGATATTCTAAAGCTTGTTTCTCCTCACGAAAATGAAGTTGAGGAAGGAGCAATTGCTATGTACCGTGCTTTATCTACATTATGGCCTGCAATAGTAGATCCATCAAAAAGACAAATGCCCAAGTGGTATTAAACTCTTCTTGATCTACCTAGAGACCTGTTTGCTTCAGGCGTTACTATTCTCCTTGGCCTTACTGAACATAGCATTTGCTCTATTTCCCTATTGGGATTTACCGGAGATTGATTTCCTCTTAAAATATTTGGATTCGCTAAATATCTTTCTGTAGCTACTATTCTATGATGTACTGGTAGCCCTTTCCTATCTCCTTCATTTTTATTCATACAGCTAATTATACTAAATTTATTTTAAATGTCAACTATAGGATATATAGCATCACGTTTATCTTGTATTTAACTTCAATTTAGGCTATAATTAATCAAATGAAAGCGCAAATTCATCCACAATATTTTGAGCAGGCACAAGTTATCTGTGCATGCGGAAACAAGTTTACAACAGGCTCAACTGTTGAGTTAATTCACGTGGAGCTTTGTGCAAAATGTCATCCTTTCTACACAGGTGAACAAAGATTTGTCGATAGTGCTTCAAGAATTCAAAAATTCCAGAAAAAACAGGAAGTTGCAAGTCTGCATATAACCAAGAAAAAAGAAAAAGAAGTCAAAAAAGATAATGCTCCAAAGACTCTTCGAGAGATGCTTTTAGAAGTTCAATAGCTTAGTCCCCCAACAATGGACGATTATAGAAAGATACAAATTGCACAAATTGATAAAAAAATAGAGGAAACAAAATTACTCCTTTCAGATCCCGATATGGCAAGCCTCGCTCAAGAAGAAATTAACTCTCTTGAAAAGCAAAAACAGGATATTTTAGCTACTTATGAAACAAATATAGCTGAAAATTCCTCAGGTGATTTAGATGAAAGAAACGTAATTATACAAGCAAGTGGCGCTGCAGGCGGAGACGAAGCAACCAACTGGGGTCAAGAACTTTTGCGAATGTACTCAAGATACGCTCAAAACAAGGGATTTAAAGTAGAACAATTAGATGACGATATTATAAAAGTATCTGGAAACGGCGCTTTTGAACTTTTTAAATATGAAGCCGGAGTCCACAGGGTACAAAGAACTCCAACTACAGAAAAAAGGGGAAGAGTTCATACTTCAACTGCTTCAGTTTCTGTCTTACCGGAGCTTGAAGATATTGATTTACATATTAACCCCGATGACGTAGAATTTGAAGCTTTTAGGTCTGGTGGACACGGAGGGCAAAATGTTAATAAAGTTTCTACTGCAGTTAGACTTAAACACAAGCCTAGTGGAATTATTGTTACTTGCCAAACTCAAAGATTTCAGGCACAAAATAGAGAAATAGCCTTAGAAATGCTTCGCGCAAAACTCTGGGAGCAGGAAATTGAAAAACAACATGGAGAAATAGCAGGACTTAAGGCAACCCAGGTAGGACGTGGTATGAGAAGTGAAAAGGTAAGAACGTACAATTTCCCCCAAGACAGACTTACTGATCACAGAGTAAACAAAAACTTCAGTAATCTTGAAGTTATTATGGAGGGAGATTTAGATAAAGTAACTTCTGCTATGAAAGAACTTGAAGTAAGTCAAGATAATCCTTCTTTTAAATGATAGAGAAATAGCTTTTTGTGTAGCAAGAACACTATGCCAAACACACATAAGACCAGTGCAAGAAGGAGTCTTAAGCGCAAAAGAAAGATAAATTATTTCAAATACTTTTTATCTTTTTCTTTTAACTTTTCAAGCTTTGAAAGCCCGTCTTCTGATAAAAGCTTTGCAATTTGTCTTCCTCCTGCTAAATGAGGCAAGACAACATAATCTGCGCCACCTTTATAAAGGCTTTTTGCTTCTTTTCCTTCTAAGGCCATCATCACTATTTTTGCTTTCCTATTTTCGTGCTTTAATTCCTTGAGTAGCAATAGGTTATCTTCAATATCTGGTATTGTTGATATAACAAGTTTGGCATTATCAAGCTTTGCCCTTTGTTGAATATCTAAATCCGATATGTCGCCAAAAAGTCTGAATACTTTTCGACCATTCCCTAGCCCTTCATACTTTCTAACAATAGACGGGTCAAAGTCAACTAAAACAATATCTACATTTTGATCCTCCAGTGCTTCTATAATAGAGGCTCCCATCTGATCTCCACCGACAACAACAACATGATCATCTAAATTTTCCAGTAAGTCTTCGTCATATGCATTTTCATTTCTAGCATTTTTCTTTTCTAAAAAGGAAAGAAATTTTTCAAATCTTCTATATAAGGTTTTCCAATGCGTTATCATATATGTAGAAACCGCAAATGTAATTAATCCAACTAAAGTTATTAAAGACACTGTTTTTTGATCTATATGCCCAAGCTTTAATCCAAGAAAAGCCAAAATTAGAGAAAATTCAGATACTTGAGACAAAGAGACACCTGTTAAAAAAGAGGTTCGTTTTTTATATCCCAGTGCTCCTAAAATTACCATTACGATAAAAGGTTTAAGAATTAAAACAAATAAAGAAAGAGCAATTGCCGCAACTAAGATTTCCCCAATATTAGCAAAAGACATTTGAATTCCTAAAAGTACAAAAAAGATTACTATGAAAAAATCCCGTAAAATTTTAGCTTTTGCAATAATCTGATAGTTTACCAAAGAATTTGCAAGAGCAACTCCAGCTAAAAATCCTCCAATTTCAATCGAAAAACCGATAAACTTAGAAGAAACTAGAGCAGCAAGTCCAAATACCCATCCAAGACTAGATAAAAAAAGTGTTTCTGAGCTTCTTGCTATTTTTTCAAAGAGTTTTGGGAAAATATTCCTGCTTAAAAAGGCAATCGCAGAAAGTATAAGACCCGCTTTAATCAAAACTACTACTAAATTTCCTATTGGGCCCAGGAATGGGCTTTCCTTGCTAGCGCCAGCAAGAAGCATTAGAAAGACAATCGCAACTACATCTTGAGAAAGTAATATCCCTAAGGAAAATTTGCCATGAAGACTACGGAGTTCATGCTGATCTGATAAGAGTTTTACTACAATTATTGTGCTTGATAAAGTTAATGCTGTTGCAATATAAAAACTGGTAAGCTTTTCAAATCCAAAGAACAAAGAGATTAAAAATCCAAGTATAAAGGTAAGCGAAATTTGCCAAATTGAGGAAAGGATAAGCATTTTACCCATTGATAAAAGTTCACTGATCCGTATCTCAAGACCTACCATAAAAAGCAAAAGTGTAATTCCAACTTGAGACAGTGCAAGTAACAAAGGTTGATTGGACACATCGAAAAATTGAAAAAAAGAAATTATTATTCCAGTTAGAATGTAAGCCAAGATTGCGGGTTGCTTTAAAAGCCTAAAAATTATAGATAGAACCGATGCAATACAGATAATAACTGTTAAATCAAAAAAGATAATCTCCACTATTTATTTATAACAAGCTTTGATATATTTGTAAAATGAAGTTAACGCTGAAAGCTAAGAAACCATTAGTATCCAATACTAAATCATTTGTTTTTAAACCGGAAAAAAACATTAATTGGACTGCGGGTCAATATCTTATTTATTCTCTTTCACATAAAAGTCAAGATTTGAGAGGAAAAATGAGATTTTTTACAATCTCCTCTTCCCCTTTCCAAAAACATATTACTATTACTACTAAAATTATTAAAACTGCCAGTTCTTTTAAAAGAGCTTTGGATAACTTAAAGATTGAAGATCAAATAGAGGCAAAAGGACCAGATGGAGACTTTGTTATTGATAACCCAAAAAAACACTTTGTCTTTATTGCCGGTGGAATTGGTATAACTCCGTTTATTTCTATAATAAGGCAGTTAAATTTTGAAAAAAAGCCAATAAACGTAAACCTTCTATATGCAAATAAAACAAATGCAGTTTTATTTAAAAAAGAACTCGATGGGATAGCTTGGGAGCACAAAGAATTTAAAATTAACTATTATATTTCTCCTAAAAGAATAGATGAAAATGCTCTAGCTGAATTTATTAAAAACAAAAAGACTGTTTTCTATATTTCAGGGCCAGACCCGATGGTAGATGGTATTACAAAACTATTATTTGATTTGGGGATTTCAGAAGAAAATATTAAACAGGATTATTTTTCAGGATATAAAAAGATTTAATCTACAAGCATTACTTCAGTTTCAAGATCAACTCCAAACTTTTGCTTAACAGCCTCTTGTATGATTTTTATTAATTCCTTTACGTCTTTTGCTTTTGCGCTACCCAAATTTACAATAAAATTAGTGTGTTTTGTTGAAACTATCGCATCCCCTACTCTTTTACCAGAAAGTCCTACCAAAAAAATAAGTTTTGCAGTAGGAATAACGGCAAAAGGATCGTCCTTTATATATTGTCTTAAGTTTTCCATTTGTTCTGGTGAGAATTTCTCAATAGGTACATTTTTATGTATACTCCCTACGTTGGGGTATTCCAAAGGATGCCTTAACTGTCTTTTGGACTTTTTATCTTCTATAAATTCACTTATTTCTTCTTTTTTACCTGTTGTAAGTTCAAATTTTATAAATGTGATAATTTCATCTATTGCCTCTGCTTTAAAAATACTCATTCTGTAACCAAACTCACACTTACTTTTACTTCTTTTTTTTATTTCTAAAGTTTCCAGATTAATACTTTCAACTTCAACAATCTTGTCTTTTGTTTCTCCACCATATGCACCAGCATTACCTTTTACAGCACCTCCAACAGTTCCAGGTAGTCCTCCTGCCCATTCTAAGCCTGAGAGACTACTATCTACACAAAAATCCAAAAGTGTTGATATTAGAGTTCCTGCGCCAACAGTTACAATATTGTCTTTTTTATCTATTTTATCAATTGAGTTTTTAATAACTAAACCATTAAAGCCTTCATCTGAAAATAAAACATTTGTCCCTGACCCTAAAACAAATATTTTCTTTTCTTCTTTTGGAAAATCTTTGGAGATTTCATGCCACTGTCTTAATCCCAAAGTTAAATCATCAATTAATTTGACATTAAGGAAAAATTTTGCATTTCCACCAATCTTAAAATTGCTGTGATCTTTAAGAGGAATATTAGTTTGTAAGTTAGGCATAAATAAATCTTAAATTATTCGTTTGGAGCTGAGCCTAAAGTTACTGATAAATTGACTGGGCTTTTCTCTCTTTGAACTACTATTGCAACCTTATCCCCTACTTTTTTAGATGCGATAAGAGTCGATAATTCATTTGTCCCTGCAATTACTTTTTTATTGTCAAAACTTGTTATTACATCTTTTACTTGTATACCTGAAAGCTCTGCTGGAGAACCTTTTACCACACTTTGAATATATGCTCCTTGAGCTAAATCGTTAAGTTCTGCTTCTTTTTGGGAAAGCATAACATATGAGACTCCTAAGTATGGCCTATTAAATTGGCCATTTTCATTAAAGTTTTTTAGCGCTTCTGAAACAACACTTACAGGAAGTGCAAATCCTATATTCTGGCCACTTTGTGAAACAGCAGTATTTACCCCAATAACCTGTCCTAAGGAATTAACAAGCGGACCACCGCTATTGCCTGGGTTTATTGCAGCGTCTGTTTGAATAACATTATCAAGTTTTTCTACAAAACCCGCAAATCCGCTTCCAGCCGTAATTCCTCTACCAAGACCTGATATTACTCCTGTTGTAACTGTATTTCTAAATTCACCAAGAGCTGTTCCAATTGCTATTACAAGCTGTCCTACTTGTAATTTTGATGAATCTCCTAAAGTTACTGCATTAAGTTTTTTCTCTTTGTTTTGATTTGGATTTATCTTAAGAAATGCAATATCATTTAAGGGATCTTTGTATACTTTTTCAACACTGTAAGTTTTGTTATCGCTTGTAACTATCTCATATTTAACTCCAGTTTTTGATACAACGTGTTTGTTTGTAGCAATTAAACCATCTTGTGTAAGTATAAAACCAGATCCTATGCTTGAAGTTTGTTCTTGACTACCGCCGGTATCTGGTACTTCAAAAAATCCAAAAGGACCAAGTCTAAAACTACTTTGTTTGGTTGGTGGGGCTATTTGAACGACGGTAACAACAGATTGTCCAACATCTTTTACCACATCTATTACAACTGATTCTTCTCCAACAACTTTTATACTTTCTAGTGGAGCAACTGATTTTGGAGGATTAAGATTAGATAAATATTTTGGTAAAAGACTTGAAACTGAAACCCATCCTATTAAAACTACAATTAAGAAAATTAATAGTATTCCAAGTTTTTTCATGAAGTTAGATTATTATATCATAGCTGAAAAATGACTTAAAGGTTAATGAGCTATAGCCCTATCGCTACTTTCAGATTCCGGCGGACTAGCTGGGAATCCAGTCCCTTCATCTTCATCATGAGGTTGACTTATTAAATCATCTTCTTCCCTTCCATGTCCATTTGTATCAAAAGGAGGAGTTACGATATCTTCGTAAGCTACCCCACTTGGCTCAACGTGACCGTTTCCTTCCCCCGTAGGCATTGATTGGGATACGCCTTGTGGTAAGTCAGGAATAACAGGCTCAAATGCCCAAGGAGTATAAAAACCAATCTGGATTCTACCATCTACTAAGTTAATCTTACCTGTAGCTCTGCTAACCCCTCCATTAGAGAGAACTTGATTCATGTTTTCGACAAAAGCAGGAGTAAATTGGTCAAGTCTTTGTTGTATGTCTTCAATTATAAAATTGACCAAGTTCCCTGTCTTGACCAAACTCATATATTGCATCTGACAAATTTACGTTTCTGTCAACAAAAGCGGCGGTAAAAAAATGTCCCATAACGTCTTCAGCTGAAACGTCAACTATTACATTTTTCTTCCCTTCATAAGCTTTCAAAATATCAAAAACGTCACTTAATAATCTTTCTTTATTTGTATCTAGCGAAATTATTGTAACGTCTTCGTTAGCTTCGGGATGTCTATCTCCTAATAGAGCTTCCGGTGGGCCCTCTGTAAAACCTGGTTCAGATGCACTAGGAACCGACTGCGGAGCATGTCCTTCTTCTACTGACTGAGTTCTGGTAAAAACTGCAGTAGCCACTACGGGTTGACCAGTAGTAGCTTCCGTAGCTGGCCCAGGAAATACTTGCGCTCCTCCAACCTGACCTGTTTCTGGCTGTTCCTGGGTTGTGGATGTAACTATAGTCTCCTCTGGTTGCACTTCAGCTTCATCCGTTGGTAGCTGGAAATATCCCAAAACTTCAATAGCTCTATCATCAAGTACTATTTTTGGTACTTCTCTTTTGTTTAATTTTAAGCTCTTTAGATTGGTGAGTTCCAAATAATAACGTCTAAAATCAAACATCTGTATATTATCAGAAATCAGAAGACCATTCAAGTACGCCGAAGATGCATTTTATTATTTTTGTTTTCTTAATTGTCTTCTAGCATCTTTTTTTGCAAAATGTCTGTCTCGGGGACTTGTATATGTTTCATCTATTTGGGCATCAATTATGCGAAGTAAATTTTCCTTCTCACCTCTAACATGAGAACGGTACCCAAGAAATACTACAGTAGCAACTCCAATACCAATTGCTGGCATAACACATTCTGGAGGAATTGGCTGACCAGAACTTGCACCACATCCACCCAACACAAAAGGTGTAATATAAAGTAATTCTTTACCTCTCATGCGCTGCATTATACCCCATAATGTCAAAAATTACTTAATCCCTAAACTTTTCTTTCTTTTTGCGTCTTTCTCATCTAAAACAACTTTTCGTAGTCTAATTGTTTGTGGTGTTACTTCAACAAGTTCCGTATCATCAATGTATTCTAAGGCATCATCCAAACTCATAACTCTTGGGGTGTTAAAATGTTCTGCAGATCCATCTCCTTTACTCCTCATATTGCTAAGTTGTTTTTCTTTACAGACATTAACTATCATATCGCCGTTTCTTGAGTTTTGACCTACTACTTGACCTTTATAGACTTTAACAGCAGGACCTATAAAAAGCTGTCCCTGATCTTGTACATTAACAAGTCCATACAGTCTTGTTTCTCCTCCCTCAAAAGCTACCATTGATCCCCTGTCTCTTTCTCTTTCGAATCCATCATCCGGTAGATAATCAAAAAATGCAGTATTAATTATCCCCATTCCTTTTGTGTCGGTTATGAGTTGTCCACGAAAGCCTATTAATTCTCTTGTTGATACAGTAAATTCCAAAGAAACAATTCCTTCTTCGTTTTTAAACATATCATCCATTTTTCCATGACGAATACCCATATGTTGTATTACTACGCCAGAAAATTCCTCAGGTACGTCTACATAGACCTTTTCATAAGGGGTGTGGACCTTACCGTCAATTGTTTTATTAATGACGTGAGGTCTGCTTACTGCAAACTCATATCCTTCTCTTCTCATCCTTTCAATTAAAATTGCTAAGTGCAATTCTCCTCTTCCTGAAACGGTCCATGTACCGTCACTGTTGTCTTCAACTCTTAAGGCAACATCAGTCTCAAGTTCTTTATAAAGCCTTTCTCTAATCTGGCTACTTGTCTTGAAATTGCCTTCTTTTCCTCCAAATGGAGAATCATTTACCAAAAAGACCATTTTTACAGTTGGCTCCTCAATTGATATAAGAGGAAGGGCTACAGGATTTTCTAAACTGGCAAGTGTTTCTCCAATTGTGACATCGGGAATACCGGTAATAGAGACAATATCTCCAGCAAAGGCTTCTTTTTCTTCTTGTTTAGCTAAACCCTTAAAGGTAAAAATTGAAGTTAGTTTTGCTCTTTTTTGTATCCCTTCTCTATTTATATGAATAACATCTTCTGTTAATGAAATTTTTCCATTTTTAATTTTTCCAATTGCAATTCTTCCTTTGTAGTTATCTTTGCCAATATTACTGACAAGCATCTGTAAAGGTTTTTCAGGATCTCCTGAAGGGGCTGGAATGTACTTAATAATTTCTTCAAAGACAGGACTAATATCTTTCATTGTTGTTATATCAGGAGCATAGCCGGCTATGCCGTCTCGCCCGCTGGCGTAAATTGTAGGGAAAAAAGCAGTTTTTTCATCTGCTCCAAGTTCAACAAACAAATCAAATGTCTTACCTTGTACCCATTCTGGACGAGCTCCCTTTTTATCAATTTTGTTTACAACAACAATAATTTTTAAACCCATCTTTAAAGCATGCTTTAAGACAAACCTTGTCTGGGGCATCGGTCCTTCTTTAGCATCAACCAATAAAAGTGCTCCATCTGCCATGGATAAAACACGTTCTACTTCTCCACCAAAGTCAGCATGTCCTGGGGTATCTATGATATTTATTTTGGTATCACCATACATTACTGAAGCGTTTTTAGAAAAAATTGTAATTCCTCTTTCTCTTTCCAAATCATTACTATCCATAATGGTACCCATATCAGCCACTTCCTTTTTCATCTCAGTATGAGATTGACGTAGGAGTGCATCCACTAAGGTAGTTTTACCATGGTCAACGTGAGCAATAATTGCAACGTTTCTAATGTTATTCATATTTTTTGTTTTCAATAAGCAAGCTTGTAGCTTTGCAATAAAAAAGCCGCTTTACTTGCGGCTAAATATTCCTAGCCTATGGCGTTTTGTTAAAACGACATGTCAGGTTTTGAACCTGCCATAATAGTTATATTATATCACAAGTGGACCTATGGAGAATCGAACTCCAGTCCTCTGACTGCCAGCCAGATGTCCTACCATTGAACGACAGGCCCTTGTTAATATTTTTGTGGACCCCCCGAGACTCGGACTCGGAACCTTCTCAACGTCAATGAGACGCTCTAGCCAATTGAGCTAAGGGTCCATATTCTGAATTATATCAAAAAATAAATATAAAACTATTATTCAGATGTATATTCTTTATATCTAGGTGGCGAATGATCATCACATGTCAGTTCAACGAAATTTTGTCCTAAATGATCTCTAGAGTGATGCATAAAAGTCGCACTTTTATTACAGTGATCGCAGTTTTGGCCGCTAGTCGTCGGAATTTTATATGTAATCTCACTATGAGACATTTCAGTAACAGCATCAAGTAGTTTAATACCCTTGATTCTGATGTAATTTACAGCTTCTTGTGATGTGATTATTTCTCTTGGCATATTTTTCTCACCCCCCCCTTAAATAACAATTGTTAAAAAAGGCAATAAAAAAACCTCTCGTAGTGAGAGGTCTTTTAAATATATTTAAATTAATTTATTATTTTGTTATCCTTTGTCCTTTCTCACCACGCATGAAAAATCCTTCCTAAGATAGGAAGTCATGAACCATGAATGGTAAGTATTGTTATTCATAATCTTTTGATAGTAACTTTTTGCTAAACTCAAGTCCTTTTTTAATCAATTTGATATCAAAATTCTCGTCTGTTCCATGCATATTACAATCCTCATTACACAAAGGAATAAGAAGTGTATCTATTTGTAAAATGTTTTTAAAATCAGCAACAACTGGTATTGCTCCACCAACATTTTTTCTATTTACTTTCGATCTATAAATATTTTTTAGTAGTTTCTCAATTTTTGTTACAAATTGACTACTTGTATCAATCTTAATTGGGTCATGTAGACCATTAAATTTAAGCTCATATTTTACATATCTTGGTGTATTTACTCTTACAAAATTCTCAAATACTTTAGCTATAGTCTTTGCTTTTTGTGAAGCAACAATTCTAAAATTTAATCTGACTTCAGCTGTAGCGGGAACAATGTTTGCATAACCTTCATCAATGTATCCTGATTTTAATCCAGTTATTTGTATAGTAGGCTTAAGTCCGGTATTTATAAAAAAATCTTTGGCTTTCATCAATCCCTTAGCCTTAAGACTTAAGACCTTGCAATTGTCCAACTCTTTTTTACTAATTTTATCCATATCAATGTAAAAATCTTTAAAGTTAACTCCCCCATCTTTGTTTATAAGTTTATTTAAAAATTTAGTCATTTCAGCCGGTGCACTAGCTACACCACCACCATATAATCCTGAATGTAAATTATTATTGTTGGTTTCATAGACTAAAGTGGCATTAAAACCTCCTCGTAATGAAATTTCAATCGTAGGCTTATCATTTGTAAGTTCACCGTCTGATATTAAGGCTGTGTGACACTTGAGATCATCTTTATACTTTTTAATCACATTGGCCATATCAGGATTACCCGTTTCTTCATTGCCTTCAATTAAAAATATTAAGTTGTATTTTAATTTTTTTTCTTTAATTAAATCTAAAGCTGTAACTATATGAATTAATATTTGACCTTTATTATCAACAATCCCACGCCCAAATAATTTTTTATCCGATTCACATAATTTAAATGGCTCGTTTTTCCAACCATCTGACTTCTCTGCCGGTTGAACATCATAATGTCCGTAGATTAATAATGTTTGTAAATCCTCACCAGCTTCATATTTGGCCATAACAATAGGATTTGAATTTTTTGATTCAATAACCTTAACAGAAAACTTATTTAGTAAGAATAAATTTTTTAACCACTCAATGGTTTTGGTTATATCATTAGCATATTTTTTATTTGTTGATATGCTTTTAATTAAAACCAATTGACTTAATAGCTTTTTGTAATTATTAAAATTGTTTTTCATAACTTTTTAAAAATAAAAAACTCTCAATTTTTAGGTGAGAGTTTGTCTAATCTATGTAAAGTCTTTAATCTCTCACCACGTCAAAAGCTCCTCCAAAAGTGAGGATACATATAAGTGATGTGAGACTTTAATTTCATAATGTCTATAGTAATGGAAGAATTGATAGTTGTCAACCTGCCGACCTTTGTGAATACGATTCACCAGAAAAAAGAAAACCTGCACCCTTTTTCTTGTATTGAGTCCAATAATTTTTCTTTTCAGATCTTTTATTTGTGTTTTGAAGCCAAACTACAGCATTATCAATCTTTTTTCTGAATGAAACAATCATTTGGACAATACTCTCAAAAAATCCGATTTGGTA
>Ga0075713_104_pt2 | contig 14236 bp, 19 predicted proteins | sample RifGroB1_FD_67774 | JGI IMG/M metagenome (GOLD analysis project Ga0075713, IMG submission 67774) | Microgenomates (Levybacteria) bacterium GW2011_GWB1_35_5 | reverse complement strand
TCATTTGGATGTTGATACTTAAGTCCGTCTAAAATGTCTGTTATTGAAAAGTTTTGATAATTTGCCAAAACGTCTGGCCTAAAAACCTCTTTAAAATGGTCTACTTCTATAACATACTTTACAATTCTTTTTAAGGCTTCTAGCTTTTCAGGGTTAAGCGCACCCTCTTTTACATTTTTTTTAATAAAATCAAAAGTTAAAGACGCTCCGCAAGTCTGTTTATCTGATGTTTGATGATGGTCTAAAGGGCCAAGGCCTGTATCAACTTGCAAAACTTCGTTTCCTCCGATTATTTCAATTGGCTCTGTTAGTTTTGTTGCTTGATCAGGAGTTAAATTTCCGATCCTACTTCCTGCCGGAACAAACCTTATTTCAGCATCTTCCCAACCGGGGAGATAGCGCTTAATTAGCCAGACAGATGTGATTGCATCCATATCTGGTGACGTGTGTGTAACAATTCTTCTCATTTACTATTAATTGTACCCTTTTTAGCTTCAAATTGAAAGCACCACTTTGACAAAAATATATCAAAATGATACATATGGTAGAGAATTAATGAGAGTTTTAATCATTACAGGCGGCAATTCCTCAGAAAGAACGGTTTCTTTAAATTCTGCAAGAAACGTTAAAAAAGCTTTAATTGAAAATGGACATAAAGTAGCTCAAACGTTAAAAAAGCTTTAATTGAAAATGGACATAAAGTAGCTCTTTACGATTTAAGAAAAGGTTATGAACAAATAAAGAAAATTTCCAAGGATTTTGACATACTCTTTCCTGTATTACACGGAGAAGAAGGAGAAGGCGGAAAGCTACATAAATTCTTATCCACAATTAAAAAACCAATCGTCGGAACAAGAAACTACAAAGGACTCCAAAGTGGATGGTATAAAATTCCTTTTAAAAGATATTGTGATAAAAATAATATTAAAACTTCTAAATGGAAAATTGTTAAAAATAAAAGTGATATTTTAAACTTCGGTTTTCCATGTGTTTTAAAAACGTCTAATGGTGGCTCGTCTAAAGAAGTGACAATATTAAAATCTAAATCAGATCTTAAAAAAAGCATTGCAGTCAACATTTTAAGCTCAAAGGCTCAAAAATTTGTAGAAAAATATCTACCAGGAGTAGAAATAACTGTCGGGATTTTAAACGATAAAGCATTACCAATCCTTCAGATTATTCCCACAAAAGATAGCTGGTTTAGCTATAAAACCAAATATGACGTAAGTACTAAAGAGATTCCTAATCCTACAACAATTGATCCAAAACTTCAGGAAGAAATTAAAGAAATAACATTAAAAATACATAAGGTTTTTAACTTAGGCACTTATTCTAGGACAGATTTTATGGTCTATGATGGAGTTCCCTACGCTTTTGAGATAAATACAATTCCAGGACTTACTCCTGGAAGTCTTATGCCAAAACAAGCAAAAGCAGCAGGACTTAGTTTTAATGAATTTTTAGAAATTCTCTTAAAAACTGCAAAATAAATTATTGAGACATTTATCACAGACAAGAAAAAATAATATCAATATAATTTCAATAATTAGTTTGAATTTATGGCAAGTTGTGAATTATTAAATGCTGCAAGAATTGCTGCAGCAAGACAAGGGCTTTCAATAACTGCAGTTTCCTGTCCTTATTTAAATACCAGTGCTTGTGAAGGAGTTGGCAAACAATCCCCAGGAGAAAGAGTTGCTCCTGCATGTTATATCATTCCAGAAGCAGTAGCCACACCTGATTCCCCTAGAAGAGTACTTTTATTTGAGCAAAGAGCGTTAGTAACGCAAATGGGAAGAAGACCTCCATCCGCAGCTTTTTAATATGCTCCACTTGACAAAACTTTATCTAAAAAAGCTATAATAAACTACTGCCATGAATCCTAAAAACGTCAATGATTTAGATCCTAAACTAAGAGAAGCTTATGAACGAGTAATGGGAAGTAATTTTACTCCCAAATCCTCTGCTCAAGCTCAAAATACTCCTATAGAACCTGGGCAACCACAACAAAATCCCCAACCAGTAGCTCCAAATCCAAGTCCTGAGCCTAATACTCCTCTTATGCAAACAACGCAAGTTTTTACTCAAAATCCTCAACCTTTAGAACCCGCCCCAGTACAAACTGAACCAGAAAAACAAGAAACTCCTCAAACACCTGATCCAACAAGTATATTTACAGAGTCTCCTTCATCAACGCCAGCTGCCAAAAAAAAGAAATTAAATATGTTACCTGTTCTTTTTGCTATAGGGGCAATTGTGTTTTTTGGAGCCTATGTAGTAATTTGGGCTAAGGTTTTTGGATTATTTTAGTTTCTTTAAAACTTCCTCTATTGTTAAAAGCTCTGATTCCTTATTGTTCCTCTGTTTAAATTCAATTTTATCCCCTGTTTTTTCACTTACAACAAGTCTTACAGCAATTCCAATTAAATCAGCCGTTGCAAATTTTTCTCCAGCATTAACTTCCCTGTCATCATACAAAACTTTAATTCCCTCATCTTCAAGCAGGTCATGGATTTTTTGAGCTGCATCATTTTTCGCTAGACTAATTAAGCAAACATCAAATGGGCTAACTGCTTTTGGAAAAATTAGACCACTATCATCATGGTAAATCTCAGCAAGTGTTCCTAAAATTCTTGTCGGCCCTATTCCATAACTTGCAAACCAAATTGGATTTTGCTTTCCATCTTTATTTGTATAAAAGACTTTTTGGCTTTGAGAATATTTTGTACCCAGGGGAAAAATGTTACCCACTTCAATTGATTTTGAGACTTTTATGTGTCCAGCTTTACATTTAGGACACTTATCCCCTTCTTGTCCTTTAAAGATCTCTTTGTTCTTTGCAAAATCACATGAGTCGCAATAATAAATTGTATCTTCACCAACATCAGACAGGACTTGGAATTCATGACTGTTTTTATCAGTAAATACTCCTCCTGACGCTTCAACTACTTTTACGTCAAATCCAATTTTCTTAAATATCTTTATATATGCATCCATTACTTTGTTGTAATATTCATACATATCTTCCTCCGATACGTGGGCACTGTATAAATCTTTCATCATAAATTCCCTGCCTCGAAGTATTCCTGACTTTGCCCTTGGCTCGTTTCTAAACTTTGTTGAAAAATGATAAACCTTAACAGGTAAATCTTTATAGCTTTGTACAAACTTACCCAGTAGATTCATGACAATTTCTTCATGCGTAAAAGAAAGACCATATTCTTTCTCGTGAATATCTTTAAACTGATACATTATTTGCTTAACATCGGGATCAGACCATCTTCCAGTTTGATCCCAGATATCCCGAGGGTGCAAAAGAGGCATTAAAAGTTCTTGTGCACCGGTTTTATTCAATTCTTCTCTTATTATATCTTTAATTTTCTCAACTACTTTAAAACCCAGTGGTAAAAGAGTAAAAGACCCTGCCATTAATTGGTCAATAAAGCCAGCTCTAACTAATAATTTGTGATTTATAGCCACAGCTTCGCTTGGCGCGTTCTTCTGTGTTTTTGGAAAAAAACTACTATATCTCATGAATTTGAGTATAACATATTATAAAATCTGATAGAATAGATTCATGAATTTAGACAAAGTTATCGAGAATATAATTAGTTCTCCCCTTTTTTTAAAATTAAAAGATGTTGTTGAAAATAACGCTTGGCATGATAACGAAACTGTTTATGATCACCTTTTAAAAACATATAATATTGCTCGACAACAAATTAAAGGAGACTTTATTGAGAACAAAAAAGCTAAAAAATTATTTCTTGAGTTTATAAATTCAGAATTCGAGAACACGAAATTGTCCGATATTATGCTCATAACTGCACTTTTGCATGATTGTGGGAAACTACTTTATTATAAAGAAGGAGAAATAGAAAAATCATTACGACATGTAAATGAGCTGGGAATAGTTCGTATGCCGGGACATGAATATTTTGGGTCTACGATAGCAATAAACTTTTTAAAAGACACAGGAATTAATAACAAAATTATAGAAAGAATTACCAAAGTAATTAGGCTTCATGATACTTTTAGTGATGGGTATTTAATGGGTATGGAAAATTGGAAAATCGAAGAAGTAGTCGATGATGTAAAAGCCAGGGCAGAAGGCCTATACAAGGAGGCTTTATTTAATATTTATTGTGACGTATATACAGCAAACCCTTCTCGAAATTCGATAAAAAGAATCATTGAGATTTTTGACCAACCTCAACTTTATATACCAAGAAAATATTTTATTAAATGAAAATTCCGCTTTTTGATATAGACGGAACGTTATTTAAAACAGGAGGGAAACTACATGCTGATGCCTTTAGACACGCTTTTAAAACGGTTTCTGGTGTCGATGCAACAAAAGATGATGCAGGATGGACCGAGGGAAAAGTTGACAATGAAATAATTATTGATGTTATGAAATTTCATGGATTGCAAGAAGAAAAAATTAAAAAAAATATTAAAACTGCTACTAATGCAATGGGTCACTATTTCAAAACGCATCAAAATAGCGCCAACCCACAACTTCTTCCAGGTGTTAGTGCAATACTTCTTGAATTAAAGTCAACCAATATTCCAATGGGAGTTTTAACTGGAAATGTTGAGGAAATCGGTTGGATAAAATTAAAAAAAGCAGGTGTTAAAGGATTTTTTAGATTTGGAGCTTTTGGAGATAGTGTTTTTAAAAGAGTAGACTTAGTAGAAATTGCAAGAGAAAATGCACAGAAAACTTTGAGAAGAACTGTAGGCAAAGACGAACTTGTAATTATTGATGACACTCCAAAAGATGTTCAATGCGCAAGAGATGCAGACATAGAAGTTATTTTGGTCTCAACAGGATTATTTACCTTTGAAAAACTACAAGAACAAAAACCAGACCTATTAGCTCATAATTTCCAACGTGGGAGGGAAAAAGTTATAGAATTTCTTAGAAATTAAACTACTAAGCTTCCCTCTTTTACCTCTTCTGATGACTCAAGAAAAATAGGCTTATCTTCACCTTCAGCTGCCATTAGCATTCCCTGACTTTCTTCTCCCCTAAAATTTCTCGGCTCTAAATTTACAATAAAGGGCAAAAGTTTTCCTTCTAAATCTTTTGGGTCATACCACTGTGCAACTGCTGAAATAATCTGGCGTTTAAAATCACCAAAATCTACTTGTAATCTTAAAAGCTTATCTGCGTTTTCGATCTTTTCACAAATTAAAACTTTACCAACTCTTATTTCAATCTTTTTAAAATCATCAAAAGTAACATTCATAGTAAAAATTATACTGTCTTTTCTTTTACACTATGGCCACCAAATTCCCTGCGAAGTGCTGCTACCATTCTGGCTGTAAAACTGTTTTGAATCTTCTTATCCTTCTTAGATCTAATTCTGTATTCCAAAGATCTTTCTATTATTTCAACGTCTACTTGTTCCTTTTTAGCCTCTTCTATTGTCCATAAGGCTTCACCTGAAGCATCAATACTTCCAACAATATCATCAAGCTTTTCATTTTTCTCTAAAGCGTCCTTTGCCCTGTCTAACATAAAACCAGAAACCAAAGTTCCCTTTTGCCAAAGCTTTGCGATATCTAAAAGATTAAAATTATATTTTGATTTTTCTAATACTTCAAAGCCTTCACCAAGAGATTGCATAATTCCATACTCAATTCCGTTGTGAACCATTTTTACAAAATGTCCTGCGCCGCCTGTTCCAAAATATTGATACCCTCCGTTTGGTTTAGAAAGAGAATCTAAAACCGGTTTTATAATTTCATATCCTTTTATTGCTCCTCCTACCATAAAAGGATAACCATTTTTTTCTGCCAAGATTCCTCCGCTTGTTCCTACCCCAAGAAAATGTATTCCTAATTTTTCAAATTCATTAAATCTTTTCTCTGTATCTAAAAAGTGTGAATTTCCCCCATCAATTACAACATCACCTTTTTCAAGATATTGCTTAACTTCTCTCAAAACTTCATCTACCCCTTTATGTGAAATCATTATCCAGATAACCCGAGGTGTCGGAAGAGATTCTATAAGGTCTTTAATACCAGAGGAAACCGTAATTGAACTTATTTCTCTTTGAAGATCTTTTGAAACCGACTCTGTCCTATTCCAGACTACAACTTCGTGTCCAGCGGAAGCTAACTTTCCCACCATTCTGTTACCCATTTTCCCAAGGCCAATAAAACCTATTTTCATATTAAAAGCCATTTTCTATTGTCATTTTCTATTAATTCATTAGCCTCTTTTGGGCCAAGGGAACCTTGTTTGTATGTTAACAAATCGCTTTTATTTTGTTCCCATTTATTTAAAATTTCTGTAATAAACTTCCAGGAACTTTCCAGCTCATCACTTCTGTTAAAAAGAGTTTGATCTGACGCAAAAATATCTAAAAGTACTCTTTCATATGCTTCAAGTCCGTTTGTTCCAAAACCTTCTTTGTAATTAAACTTCATATCAACAGACTCAAGGCCTAGTTTTGCACCGGGAGTTTTTGCAATAAATCTTAGAGATATTCCCTCATTAGGCTGAATTCTAAAGGTAATTACATTCCCAATCTCAGGACACCCGTATTCTTTAAAAAGAATATGGCAAGTTTGTGTAAAGACAACTGAGATTTCAACTACTTCTTTTGCCATTTTCTTTCCTGCTCTTACATAGAAAGGAATTCCGTCAAACCTAGGGGTATTAACAAACACTTTCATTGCGACAAAAGTTTCTGTATCAGAATCTTTTTCTACGTCTTTTTCATCTTTGTAACCTTCATACTGTCCCCTAACAATTGATTTATCATCAGCTATTTTTACGTTTTTTATTACTTCCGCTCTTGCATCTCTTAGATCCTCTTTTGTAAAACTTTTAGGGCTTTCCATTGCAACCGCTGCTAAAAGCTGCATTAAATGATTTTGGGCAATATCTCTTAAAATTCCAATTCCGTCAAAAAACTTTCCTCTTGTTCCCACTCCTTCATCCTGTGCAAAAGTAATCTGAACATGGTCGATATATTCTTTTTTCCAAACTGGCTCAAAAATACCGTTAGCAAAACGAAACGCCAGCATGTTTTGTACAGTTTCTTTTCCAAGATAGTGGTCTACCCTAAATATTTGTTTTTCTTCAAAAATTTCTGCAAGCTTTTTATCCAGTTGTTTTGCCGTATCCAAATCTTTTCCAAATGGTTTTTCAATAATAAGCCTTGTCCAATTTCCTTTTTCGTGTCCACAACCCTCAGAAAGCTTACTTTCTACTAACTTATCCAAGATTGTTTCATAGTGGTCAGGAGGTGTTGCTAAATAGAAAAATCTTGTTATACAAGCACCCATTCTCTCATCTATTTCCAAAAGCTTTTGGTTAAGCTTCTCGTATCCATTTTTTTCTTCAAAACTTGCGGATGTAAAGATAAGGTGTTTTGCAAAATCATTCCATTTAGCATCTTCTGTTTGTAATTTAAAATATTCATGAAACTTTTCATCTGTTAAGTCTCTTCTGGAAAAGCCGATGATATAAAAATCTTTGGGAAGAAGATTTCCTTTAAAGAGGGCAAAAAGAGAAGGAATGAGCTTATGTTGTGCCAAATCACCTGTTGCGCCAAAGATTACTAGTATAAAAGGGGTCATAGAAAGATTATAAACAACCTCTATTAAAAATGTAAATATGTGCTATTTTTTATGTATGGGCCGGTTGTTTCAGGTTTCCCTTAATATCGAACCTATTTAAAAACACGAAGAATAGCGCGCTTCACCCATATTTTTAATTTTAATCTAACGAAGAGGAGAAAATTCTTCTTTTACTCTCTCATCGAGAAATATTTTTACCAATGACTGGTAGGGTACGTCTTTTTTGTTTGCTATCATCTTAAGTGAATCTAAAAGAGATTCAGAAACCCTTATCGTAATTGCTCTCGTTGAAGGCTTAAGATTTGGAAACACTGGATTGACGACCGCTTTTTTCCAGTCGATGTATTCAGTGCTATCATGAGTTGCCCAAAATTCTGCTTCCTCGTCTTCATTTTTAAAATGTGGTATCGGTTTTAATTTTTTCATAAATTTATCTATAGTTCCGGCTATTTATTTCCACCTCCTCTTTTAGGTAACCTAGTTTTTTCTTTTCTATTTTGATCTCTACTAGAGATTATTCTAATTTTATTCTCTCGGATAGTAAAAGCGATAAAAAGTAGTCTTCCATTATTTGCTTGACCTAATGCCTGAAATCTTTCCTCAAGCTTAGAATGCCTTTCATCTTCATTTACAATAATGGGTTTATTGAAAAAAACTTGTTCACATTCTCTGTAATCGACATTATGTTTTTTAATATGTTCAAGATTTCCTTTATTCCAGTCAAATCCTTCAATTTTAGACAAGTCAAAATCCATCTATGTATTTAATCATACAATACATATTTTCTTTTGTCAATGTCCTATATAAATTTAGTTATTAAACGATAGATATGAGATAATATATTAATGGCACAAGTAGAAGCACCAATAAAACCTCTTATTCCTGAAGGCTTTACGGCGGTAAGTCCTGAAATTGCTGTATTTTTGACTGCTTTAATTTCCTATGTCAATCATGGAGGAAGTTCTACGCCCTATGGAGAAAATAACGTCATTCACTTCAATCATAGACCAAGAACAAGAAAACCAACTCCTATATTTTTTAGCTCTTTTTATTATGAAAAACCCGTAGAACTTCCCGATGGAACTTTTATTCTAGGTGGCCTTGATAGAACTGATGGAAAAATAGAATTAGATGGAATAGGATATGACCTTTATCGCTCTTTCGATGTGGTTTATGATGCAAATGTTGGGTTTAAAATAATTGAAACACAAACCGGTACGCCTGTAGAGTTTTTTGGTGAAGGTGCAGTTACTGTATGGGAGAAAACAATGACTAAAAAGGGTATTCAAAGACTTAGTAGAAAACTTTTTATAAATACTTAAATATTTTGATCTGTAATTAAAATTGTTTTTTCACTAACTTCTTTTTTAAGATAAAATCTTGCGGGAATTTCTTCGATGGGTCCATTATTGAACATTTCTTCTAAAGCCCATTTCTTACTGTCTCCAAAAACCAAAACTATTAATTTATCCATTTTTTCTAAGGCTGTAAAGGTTAAAGTAATTCTTTTTTTAAATTTAGAAGGAAAATTATCTATTTTTACTACAAAATCCTTTGAATTATTAAATCCGGCAGGTATTCCTGCTGTATGACCGTTTTCCCCTATTCCCAATATCGCAATTTTTAGTTTGAAGTTATTGAATAGATTTTCGATCTTTTCTTCATAATCTTTTCTTGCGTTTTCAATATCTTTTCCATTTAAAATTGTTTCTATTGAAATTTTTAAAGATTTAAAATAATCAAAAAGACCTGTATCGCTAATCATCTTCTCGTTTGAATCCCGATGCATAGGTAGTCCAAATCTCTCATCTACCAAAGCTACTGCTCTAACTTTTAATTTTTGTTCTTTAGAAAAAGTCTGATATAAAGCTTTTGGAGTTGAACCGCCTGATAAAAACAATGCTGTTTGGCTGTTGCAGTATTTATATAGAAGGCTTTTGGCTTTATCGATTGCGCTATCTGCATTTTTTACTTTTATTATCTGCATTTTCTCAATTTTAACACACCCATGTTTGACTAAAATACTGTATTTTTATATAATCTATTTTCATTTAAAACCTAGGGACATAATATGATAACTGAAAGATTAAGCAGAAGAAGGCAAATTGCAGAAGCGGTAGCGGTATTAGCTATTGTTGCAACAAGCGTTGGAGTTGCTGCATTTAAATATAATGAGACAGAAGCTGAAATAAGAAGGGCAACTGTAGAAGCTACTATAAATCCTAATTTAATCGGGCAAGCTGTAAAAAGTGTAGACGTTGATCCTGCACAAGTTTTACAAGAAAAAGAAACATTAGCAAAATATTCATTTGATCCCCTACCAGCTGATCAAATTACAGATCCCACAGAGTTATATGAAGAAACAAAAAGAAGAATTAGCTCTACTTTGCATTTTATGGAAGAAAGCCAAATTCCAATATTTAACGACGCTTATCGCTTTATACATAGGCATTTAAACAATGACGTTTTTATCTTATTTCAGGACTCTGTTCCAAGGGGTAAATCTCCTATGTATATTGGTACAACTGTAAACCTTGACGGATTGGCCTATGCAATAAACGTATCAAAACCAAATGCCGTTTATGATCTAAATACTGTGGGAATGGCTTTGGAACTAACAAGACAGACTGAATATATAAAAGACAATATGGAATATGCAATTAGTAATCCCGCATTAACTATGCAAGAAAGAGTAAATGTTGAAGAAGCTTATCTTAGGGACCAAAGAGAAATGGCTGAAAGACAAACAAGAGGAGATGGAATTATGACACAAGCTCTGATTCACGAAGCTGCTCTTGGATATACGGGCCCTGTCCATGCAGATATCCAAACAGACGCAACAAGATTTCTAGACTCCTACGGAAACCCCTTTGTGCAATAGATTGGTTTACTTTATTTGAGGAATTAAAGGCTGACCACTAATTATTCGCAGTAAATCATGAATTGTAATTAAAGCAATTAACCCTAAAAGCACAGCCATACCAATTGTATGAGCGTAGTTCTCAATCCTTGGACTGACTTTTTTTCCCGTAAATCCTTCGATAAGTATAAAAAAGAGTCTTCCCCCATCAAGAGCGGGAATTGGCAAAATATTTATTATTGCAAGATTTAAAGAAAGAAGTGCTACAAAAGAAAGTACTGCAGGAAGACCAATTTCCACAACTGTTCCGGTTAATTGGGCTATTCCCACAGGACCTGCAACATCCTTTGGAACAGATCCTTTTGTAACCAACTGGAAAACTACGGTAAATAAACCTTTTCCTATCATTACCGACTGGTTTAATACTTCTTTTGTTCCGACAAAAGGAGCCTCCCAAATGGGATATTTTTTTGTAGTTACGCTTTGAGAAATTGCAACTCCCATAGGGCCTTGATCTTTGGGATAAACTTTTCTCGGAGTTACTTCAACAGTTCTGGTATTTAATTTCGAGTCTTTTACTTTAAGTACGAGTTTTTCTCCTAAGTGTCCTTTTGTATATGAAACCAATTGATCTGGAGTGGTAATGTTGACATTATTGATAGCTATTATTTTATCTCCTGGTTTTAAACCAGATTCTTGAGCAGGCGCTCCTTTTACAACTTGGTCAACTATTACATCTTTGCCTGGGACAGCTACTCCGATTACAGAGAAAAGAAATGAAACAATTGCAACTGCCAAAACAAAATTCATAAAAACTCCTGCAAAAACTACCGTTGCTCTTTGCCAAACAGGTCTTGAGTAAAAGGCCCTATCTGCGTCTTTTGCCTTAGTTTGTTTTGCTTTTTTAGGCAAACTTACTTTTCCAGCCCCTGCCTCATCTTCTCCGTATAATTTCACAAATCCTCCAATTGGAAGCCAGTTGATTGAATAAATCGTCTCACCTCTTTTAATACCAAAAGCACGGGGTGGGAGTCCAAATCCAAACTCTTCTACCTTAATCTTAAAAAACTTGGCAACAAAAAAATGTCCTGCTTCATGAATTAAAACCAATATAGAAAGAATTAGAAGAAAAACTAAAATAGTAACTAACATCGTCTAACGAGTATAGCAAAAGATTTCTAATTTACAAAGAGTAATTATGCGATTTTTTTGAAGGTAAATACTTTTAACCTTGAAACGGGAATTCCATAATACTTCTCAATAATAATTTTGGCGTCTTCAAAGATTGCATCTTTCCATTCCAGATTTAACTTTTTTACTATTTTTTTAATTTTAACAACAGAATCGCTCTCTATCTCAATATAGGCTGGTAAAGATGGCCATTTATCGATATCTATAATTACATCATTAAGAATAAAAGAATGCCTTAATTTTTCTTGCTCTCTAAACGCTGTAAAACCAGCTTTTATAAGTAGTGTTTTTGTTTTTTCATAATCATTAACTTCAATCTCAACTTCTTCTGCTCCATAAATACTACTTTTTTTATGATGTTTATAGCTTAAATAAATTCTTTCGTTAATTTTTCTGAGTCTAATGAACTTTCCTTCTTTTCTCCAACTTAGATTTTTATTATAAAAAATTGTTTCTTTTAACAAATTTTCTTGTAAATTCTTTGCTTTTAATTTAATTAGGTGTCTTTTTATATCATCAACATTAATATTTATAAACCTTACTTCTATTTCTATGTTTCTTCTCTTCATCATAATAAATCTATCACTCCCAACATATAATATCCTTTAATTGTCAATATTCTCTTAGAGTATATACTGGCTGAATTAGGAAATGCTATTTTTAAAATCTCTCTAAACTGATTAAAGGAAATAAATAAGTCCCCATGATCTTTCATAATTATTTTATAGTAGGTATTCCACGCTTTAGATAGGAAGCTATTGTTGGGATTTTCAATATCCATTATTATTATCCTCTTTCTACTAAATTTTTTAAGGGTTTTCATAAGAAGTTCTACCTCTTCTGAAGACCTCATGTGATGTAAGGTATTTTTACAGATAACTAGATCAAAATTAATTTTATATTCCAGATCTAAAAGATTTTGATTTGTAAATATTATATTTTGAGCAGAAGAATTAATGAGCGACTTCATTATATCTCTTGAAATATCATTGGCAACTAACAGCTTAGCTTTTTTAGCAATTTGCAAAATTGATTTATCATCCCCACATGATAGATCCAAGATATATTTTGTTTTAGTATTATTTTGAGGAAAAGCATGCTCAATAATTACACGCGATAAAATTCGAGAACTTAAATAATAACTTAAAGGTTTAATAATATTCTTGTTAATTTTAGTTAAGTAGTAAGCTTGATGACTATTATCTACCTCTTCAAGTGGAGGCTCAATAACCTTATCCTCTAATATTTTTTTACATAACTTAAGTATAGAAAGATCTCTTTTACTCAATAGAGATTTAACATCTGATGTAAAAATTCCATTTTGAGTCGAAATTGAATCATGTAATACTCTTCCAAGGAAAGCTATTCCTTCATGGTAAACTTTTCTATTATCTTTTGTATAGTATTTGTTTTTAACCCTAGAAACGGGAACTGCCTCAACCAATTTATTACCGGTTTCTTTACTAACAATCCTATCTAACGCTTGATCGAAGCTCTCTTCTTCTCTTACCCAACCACCAACTAAATCCCACTTATTGTTGTCTTCTAAAAAGTCCTTTTGGATAAAAAAATCTCTTTTGCTATTATACAATGCAATAACTACAAAATATTTTCCTTTTATACAATAATTATAGAAAGAGTTAGAAATTTTTTTTGATTTTTTTATTATTGGTAATCCATAAATATACTGATATGTATCCAAAGTATTAACTATTGATTTATGCCAACCATTATTAGGAGTTAAAATGTCAGATATATTATTAATCATGTTCTATATTGTATTACATCAGCAACATCATGAGGACTTAAGTTTGTAGAATCAATTAATGTTAATCTATGACCTAAATTATCAGCCCACTTAAAATAACCTTCCATAATTGCACCATTAATCTCTAAATTTTTAATATCAATAGGATTTGCTCCACGAGCTAATAATCTTCTCATTCTTTCTTCTTCGTCACAAGTTATTAAGAATGTATCCCTTGGCTTTTCTATTGTTTTCAAAAGTGGTTTACACATAGCAATCCATTTACTAGGAAGTCCCATCGCCTCATGCGCTGCAAGAGTTGTTAACAAATATCTGTCTGATATTACATCTGTATGTCTCTGTAAACCATGGGCCTGATGACCTGCATGCATAACACCAAATAAATAATAAAAAAAACGTACCCTAACATCTCTATTTTCAAACATTGGTCTGATTTTTTTAAATAATTCAGTGGGGGTTGTTAACACTGTATATCCTCTCTCACCAAGTGCGCCTACAGTAGTAGATTTTCCTACTCCATCTAACCCTTCTACTGCAAAAAAACGCTCATTCCTCATTTATTAAAATTTTCCTGGTAATATTTGGGCGATTTCTACAGTGATTGTTCTATCTCCCACCATATAAGAAACGGTCTCTCCTAACCTTCTGCCTACTAATTTCGACCCTAGGGGAGATTTATATGATACGCACGCAGGATGATGTATGGCATCAAGTGGACCAAGTAAAGAATATTCTTCCTCAACTGATTCATTACTAAACCTAACTCTTACATTATTTCCTATACCAACAGTTTCAATTTCTACTCTAGGATTAATTAT
>Ga0075713_106_pt1 | contig 14899 bp, 14 predicted proteins | sample RifGroB1_FD_67774 | JGI IMG/M metagenome (GOLD analysis project Ga0075713, IMG submission 67774) | Microgenomates (Levybacteria) bacterium GW2011_GWB1_35_5 | reverse complement strand
CGAGCTGCTTAAAACGATTTCCACTATCCTTCAAATCATTACGTATATGATAATCGTTTAAATTGGAAGACGAATTTAGTTTTTGTTGCGTAAAAAAGCGGGGATATCCCAAGAATCATCTTCTTCCTCTTCAACTGGTGGTTGAGATGGAATATCTTGATTAGAATTTGCATTAGCTTGCCCCTGGTTTTGACCCACCTCTTCAGTTTGAATTGGAGCTACGAATTCCCTAAGGACTTGTCTTGTTTGGTCAAATCCTGTTGCAATAACTGTTATCTTAATCTGGTCATGCATGGTGTCATCAATTGTTGCACCAAAGATTATATTTGCATCTGGATCTGCTTCTGAAGCGATAATCTTTGCAGCTTCATCAACTTCTGACATAGTTAAATCAGGTCCACCTGTAATATTAAATAGTACTCCTCTTGCTCCTTGCATGGAAATTTCAAGAAGTGGTGAAGAAACAGATGACCTTGCCGCTGTTTGAGCCCTGTTTTCTCCAACTCCTGTTCCAATTCCCATTAAGGCTGATCCTGCATTTGCCATTATTGTTTTTACGTCAGCAAAATCTACGTTAATAAGACCGGGAAGTGTAATAAGTTCAGAAATTCCCTGTACTCCCTGGGTTAAAACAGAATCTGCAACTCTAAATGCTTCAAGAAGTGATAATTTTCTATCAACAACATCCAAAATTCTTTGGTTTGGGATAACAATTAATGTATCTACTTTGTCTTTTAACTGCTCAATTCCATCTTCTGCAGCAACCATTCTTCTTGTTCCTTCAAAAGAAAATGGTTTTGTAACAACTGCTACGGTTAGCACTCCAAGCTCTTTTGCTGCTTTTGCAATAATTGGAGTTCCTCCTGTTCCTGTCCCTCCACCCAATCCTGCTGTTAAGAAAAGCATGTCTGTTCCGTTTATTAACTCTTTTATTTTTTCGTATGATTCTTCAGCTGCTTCTTTTCCAATATCCGGATTTCCACCACTACCCAGTCCCTTTGTTAAGTTTTCTCCGATTTGAAGTTTTGTTGCGGCCTGGTTTAAAAGAAGAGACTGTGCATCAGTGTTAACGGAGATAAAATCGACATTTACAATAGTATTTTGCGAAATCATTGTATTTAAGGCGTTGCTTCCCCCGCCACCAATTCCCATTACCCTTATCTTTGCAAAATTAGTTGTTTGTGGTTTTATTAACATATTAAATTATACGGGCATACTAGCAAAAAGAATTGTCTTTTGCAAGTTTAGTTTAGGGCAGAAAAGATTTGAAAAATGAAATTATTTTTGAAAATGTTTTGCTATCAAATTTAAAGTTTGCAAACTTTGGAATACCAAATCCAAAGGCAGATGCGGAAGACTCAACATTTGCACCATATTTTAAAAGACCTATCACAGCTGAAAAAGATGGATGCCCAATTTCATCTATTATTCCTTTTATATTAGAAGCAATTGCAATCCTAACTGGCATAGCAAGCATTCTTTTTGCTGATTCACTAACTCCGACTGTTCTTGCCCCTCCCCCTGTTATGACAAGTCCAGATGGAGTTTGTCCAGCAAATCCAGATTTTTTAACTTCAATACCAATCATTGTAAAAAGTTCGTTTAAACGGGGTCTAATTATTCCATCTATTAATGTTTTTTTAGAAACCTTCTTTAATTCTTCTGCCAGGGCCAAAGGTGAAAGATCTACTTCATCAGAAAATCTTTCAGCAACTTTATCTTCCACCCCATCCTCTCCGACTTTTTTCTTAACCGGGTTTGATAAAAATAATTTAATTTTTTCAGCTGATTCAAGTGATATGCGAAGTCCGATTGCCAAATCATTTGTAATGTGTCTTGCTCCAATTGGAATTACTGAAGAATATGCAACTGATCCCTCTACATAGATTGAAATATCAGTTGTACCTGCCCCCATATCAACTAAAACTACTCCCAATTCTTTTTCTGTATCAGACAGTACTGCCATTGAACTTGCGTATCCGCTAAAGACTACAGCGTCTAAATCTACACCAACCTGAGAGAAAGCTTTTTCCATGTTTCTAATAGAAGTAGAGTTTGCACTTATTATATGAGTATCTACCTCAAGTCTTATACCAGTCATTCCTATCGGATCTTTTATACCTTCCTGTCCATCGACGATATAACTTCTGGGAAGTACATGAATAATTTCTCTACTGGATGGAAGTGAAACAGCCCGGGCTGCTTCAATTACTCTTGTTAAATCGCTATCTGTTATCTCTCCCTCTGGTCTTGCAACAGCTACCACACCCCTTGAGTTTTGAGATTCAATATGGCTTCCACCAATTGAGGCAATAATGCGTGAGGCAGAATATCCAGCCATTCTTTCAGCTGCTTCCAAAGAACTGTTAATTGAAGCGACAGCTTCTTCAATATCAACAATTTGTCCTTTTCTTATACCATTTGAGGGGACTTCTGAAACGCCTAAAACATTAACAAAGTCATCTACTTTTGCAATGACTGAGACTATTTTTGAGGTACCAATATCTACGCCTACAACAATTTTTCCTTCACTCATAATTACTTAAATGAAACAACAGGATTAACAGGATTATCGAACCTAAAATCCAAAGATTTAAGCTTCTTACCTTCTATTGTAAGTCTTGAAAGCATAAGTTGTAAAGAGGTTATTTGGCTCTTTACATCCTTTTTTGAGGAAAAAATTATCTCGCTTTCATTTTTTAATTTTACGCTTAAAGACCCGTCAGAATTTGACAAAACTTTGCCAAAAGAAATGTTTTGTTTTTCCAGTTCTTCTTCCACTTTAACCAAAAGAGTCTCCTTATTTTGAGAAAGTGGACTTATAAAACCGTAAGTTCCTATGTAAGAGTTAATATATAGATAAGCAAAAAGGGTGGAAATAATGCCAATAAATAGTATTGTTATAAGAATTAGTTTTAAACCCTGTTTTGGACTATATTTGTTAATTCTTCTTTTTGAAAACAACATCTTTTAACACCTCAATTATTCTTTGAACACTTGTTTTTTGAATTGGGTTTTGTCCATTTAGTTTATAAGTATTAATATTTTTAAGCATTTCATTTAGTCCAGAAACAAAAGTTTGAGATGTCAGGCTATTTTGCTCATAAACTTTTGCTAGTCCTAAGCTTTCAATAAACTTTGCGTTTTTAAACTGCTCGTTTCTTTGGGAAAAAGAAAGAGGAATTAAAAGTGATGGCTTTTCTAAAAAAATCAGTTCACAAACAGTGTTTATACCAGATCTTGAAACAATTATATCTGCGCTTTTGGTAATTTTAGCTGCTTGTCTAGGATCTAAAAATTTTTTAGGTAAGTATCTTAACGCTTTATTTTTGGGAAGAACTCTTTTAAGGCTTTGCAAAGTCTCAAAATCATTAAACTCTAAAAAGTCGCCTGTCTGGTGAACTATACGAAATGTATCCAAAAGCTTTCCTAATGATTCTAAAACCAAACTATTAATTGCATGTGAACCCTGACTTCCTCCTGTAATGTATAAAATTGGAATTTTGTTTTGTTCATTCTCTTGATCTTTTGCTTCTATTATTTCTTTTTTAATTGGAAGGCCCGTTAAAATGGTTTTTGATTTAGGGAAAAAGTTTTCTGAAGATTGAAAGGAAATACATATTTTTTTTGCAAAAAAAGAAAGCATTTTATTGGCAAGTCCAGCTTCTAAGGTCTGCTCGTGTAAAACTGAAGGTATTCTAAGCAAATACGCTGCCATTACAACAGGAACAGATACATATCCTCCAAAACCTAAGATTACATCTGGTTTTACTTTTTTTAAAATCAAAACTGCCCGTAATAACCCTATGGGAATTTTAGTCAGTGAAGTTAAAGTGTGTCTTGTAAAAGCTCTTTGCAGCCTTCCTGTTGGAAGGTCAAAAAAAGGAATGTTTAAATTGTTTATTGTCTGGTATTCCAAAGAAAGAGAATTATCTCCCTCCATTGCATGTTTTCTGCCTACATAAAAAACTTCATCGTTTTTTAAACTCTCTATAACAGAAAGGGCAGGAGATAAATGTCCTCCGATAATTAATATTTTCATAATTAGTTACCTTGTTTTCTAATATTTAAAAGTATTCCAATTGAAGTTAAATTGATTATTAGAGCTGTTCCCCCATGGGAGATAAACGGAAGTGGAATTCCGGTTAGCGGTAAAAGCGCAGTTTGGGCTGACAAATTAATAAAAACCTGGGCAGCTAAAAAGGTCGTAATTCCAGCTGCTAAAAGTTTTCCAAACATATCCTTTGCATTTTTTGATATTGTAAATCCTCTAAAAATAATTAGAAGAAAAATTCCAATTATTCCGACTGCTCCAATAAACCCGAGTTCTTCTGCAATGATTGCAAAAATTGAATCAGTTGCGTTTTCAGGTAAATACGCATATTTCTGTAATGAATTTCCAAGACCTACTCCCATAAGACCCCCGCTACCTAATGCTATCAAAATTTGTCTTACGTGGTAAGAAGAAGCGCTTATATCCTGGTTAAAATTTAGAAAAGTCGCAAGCCTTGCAGCTCTATATGGTTCTAAAATAATTAAAACAACACCTGCCAAAAACGCAATTGGCAAAGTAACAAGAAGATGAATTACATTTGCTCCTGATAAGAAATATAAAGCAACTGATAATACAAGTATAATTGCTGCTGTTCCCATATCGGGCTCAAGCAGAATAAGGCTAAGTATCATAAAAAGTAAAAGCAAAAATGCTCCAATCCTTCCTTTTTCTTTTGATGAAAACCAGGCTGATAAATAAATTGAAAGAGTAAGTTTAACAACTTCTGATGGTTGCAGGCTAAAAACCCCAAAGTCTATCCATCTTCTTGCGCCAAGAAGTTTTAAACTAAAGCCTGGAATAAAAACCATAACCAAAAGTCCAATGGAAACTAAAAGTAAAGGAAGTGCCAAATTATAAAACCTGTGATAATTAAAATTAGAGAAAAAAATTAAAGCAGCAAATCCCAAAATTATCCAGACGATCTGGTCTTTAACATAGCGGTATTTATCTGCAAAATCCCTAAACGCAACAAATGATGAAGCATCGTATATCATAAAAAGACCAAAAATGGTTAAGAATATAACGCTTCCAAGAAGAATTAAATCTATTCTTTTCATTTATCGAAGAATGCGATGTATAATCCTAAAATTGCAAAAAATACTCCAAACAACCAACCTCTCATTACAATCTTAGGCTCGTCCCATCCTCTTTGCAAAAAATAAAGATGGAGTGGAGCAACTGGAAATATCTTTTTATGTAAAAATTTCTTGCCAAGTATTTGTATAAGAGAAGAACCAACTTCTAAAACAAAAACTCCACCGATTACGACAATAGCAAGGGTTTTACCGGTAAGTAAACCAATTATCGCAAGGCTCGCTCCCAGAGACAGTGACCCAACATCTCCTAACCAAAGTCTGGCTTTATAGATATTAAAGTATAAAAATGCAGCAACACTTCCCATAAGAATTGCTATAAATACACCAAGTCCCTGATCCAGATTAGTAAATGAAATCGCCAAAAATGCAACCAAACAAATAAGCAAAAGTCCGGGAGAAAGACCATCAAGTCCATCAGCAATATTAAATGCGTTTGCAAAAGAAACAATAACAAAAGCCGCAAAGGGAATATACAAAAACCCAATGTCAGCAAGACCGATTCCTTTTATAAAAAGAAATGTATAGTTAAGTTGAAAATAAAGAATTGTTGCTGGAATTAAAGCTAAAATCCACTGGATTACAAATTTGTATCTAAACCGAAGACCAAGTAAAAAATACTTTTCAGGCTTTCCTGCTAATTTTTTAGCATCGTCAAATAAGCCTAAGACTCCAAAACTTATAAAAGTAAAAAGAATTGTAAAAAGCTCCCAATGGTTTATTTGAATATTAAATATTCCTATCGACCACAAAAATACAATCGAAACAATTCCTATAATTAATATTCCTCCTCCAAAAGGCGTCCCCACTTTCCAAGCGTTAAATTTATCAAAAAGAGGGGTTGGTTTATCAAAAATATCAACTGTAGTCTGATGTTGGCGTCTTAACTTCATTTTGTATAGAAAGTCTATGAAGGGAATGATTAAAATGAAGGTTAAAACCGTAGAAAGAAGTGTTAAGCCCAAAAGTTGTGTCATATTTTGATATTATAATCCCTTGAGAGTTTATATTCAATAAAAGCCTATTCTTACCGTACCTGTTTTTAGAATTATATGAAAGACTTTATTTTGTATTTCGAAGTAATTGTTCTGCTTCTTCTAACTCCTGGCTTGTATTAATACCTCTCCAGGGGATGTTGCCTGCAACAAGAGTCTCGATATACTCAGAGTTTTTTATTCCAATATCAATTATTCTAGTTAGGTAGTATTCTCCACTAACCTCGCTTCTTTTTATTCGTGGCAGATATTTTCTTAAAAATTCAATATTAAAAATATAACAACCGGGATTTATTTCCTTTATTTTTTTCTGAGTTTTTGTTGCATCTTTTTCTTCAATAATTGCAACTACCTTTCCATCTTTATCCCTTACTATTCTTCCAAGTCCAAAAGGATTATCTTTTTCAATTGTTAAAAAAGTTAACCTTGCATTTGAAGAAGTATGTTTTTCAATAAGTTTTTCAATTAAGTTCTTTTTATAAAAAGCGCTGTCGTCTCCATTTAAAACAATTATATTTTCTATGTCTTTAGGAATTTGTCTTAAGCCAACTAAAACCGCATGGGCTGTTCCGAGTCTTTTTCGCTGCTCTGCAAACAGCACTTTTTGTCCCAAGATATTCATTACAGAAACTTTTGCAAAACCTACAACTACAACAATATTTTTTATTCCTAACGTCTCAAGAAGTTCAATTGTATGAACGATCATTGGCTTATCCGCAAGAGGCATAGCTACTTTGTTTACATCTGTAGCATTCATTCTTTTACCTTTACCAGCAGCAAGAATTATAGCACCTAAATTTTGATTCATTTAAATATCGTTTTTTCTTTTTATTTTAGCACCTAAGCTTTTTAATCTCTGTTCAAACTGTTCGTATCCTCTATCAATGTATTCAAGCCCAAAGAGTACGCTTTCTCCGCTTGCAACTAGAGCTCCCAAAACCAAAGTTGCTCCAGCTCTGATATCTGTCATTGTTAAGATTCCATTATGAAGCTTTGCCGGTCCTGATATTTTAGCTGCATGAAAGTTTGCTTTCTTATCATCTTTAATATTAAAATTGTAAAACTTTGCGGGATTTCGTACTTTAGGATTAAACAGTTCTATATCTGCTCCCATTTTTCTAAGTTCTCCAACGTAATTAAACCTGTTTTCATAAATTGTTTCGTGTAAGGTAGAAACTCCATTTGCCTGGGTCATTAAAACTGTCCATGGTCCTTGCCAATCAGTCATAAATCCTGGATAAAAAGTAGTCATAACACTAGAAGCTTTTAGGGAACTTTTGTAATAAAATCTTATTCCATCTTTTTTTATTTCAAACCCAGCCCCGATTTTTTTAAGCATTTCCAAAAATTCCTCCAAGCCTCTTTTTGTTATGCCTTTTATAAAGACGTCTCCCTGAGTAATGATTGCTCCGACTGCAAAAGTTACAACTTCATTTCTGTCGGGTGCAATAATAAAGCTTGCTTTGTGAAGTTTTTCCACTCCCTCAATAACATTTCTTCTTGGTTTTTCCCTGACTATCTTGGCTCCCATTCTGCGAAGGAATGCGATCAGCTCGTCTATCTCAGGCTCTTGAGCTGCATTTTCCAAAACCGTCTTTCCTTTTGCCAAAACTGCTGCTATAAGCATTGTTTCTGTTCCCGTATGAGTGCTTTTTTCAAACTTGTAATATGCGCCTCTTAGTCCATTTGGAGCGGTTGCGTGGAAAAATCCGTCTTTACTGTTGTACTTTACTTTTACCCCCATTTTCTTCAACCCGCCTATGACTCTGTCTATCGGCCTTGCTCCGATTCTGCAGCCTCCTGGGTTTGGGATTATTGCTTCTTTCTTTCTGGCAAGAAGTGGTGCCAAAAACATAAATGAGGTTCTTGTTTCAGCTGCATTTTCCAAAGCAATTTTACTACTTATGAAATCCTCTACGTGCATGGTAAGACTGTGATCTGTAAATTTAATTTTTCCTCCTAAGTGTTCTATTATCTCCGTCATTGCAAAGACATCTGAAATCAAAGGAACGTTTTCAATGCTAACTTCATCGGCTGTTAAACAAGCTGCGACCAGCACTTTCAAGATCAAGTTTTTAGAACCAAGGACCTTAACCTCTCCTTTTAATTTTTTCCCTCCGACAATCTCAAATCTTTGCATAATTAGTTTAAATTATCTGCTATTTTATATATATTTCCTGCTCCCATCGTAAGCACGATCCAGTCATTTCCATAAGCTTTTTGGTCGACATATTTTACCACATCGGTCAAGTCTGAAATGTGCAAAACATTACTGAAGATTTTAGAAATTTCATTCTTAAGAAGCTTTGAAGAAACCGAATTATCTATTTCTTCTCTGGCAGAAGAATAAATATCAACTAAGATAAGCTCAGATGCGTCTAAAAAAGAGTATTTAAATTCCTCGAACAATTTTTTTGTTCTGGAATGAGTATGAGGTTGAAATATGCACAGTATATGTTTCTTGGGAAATGTCTTTTTAAAAGCAAGCAGAGTCTTTTTTATTTCTGTTGGATGATGAGCGTAATCATCATATAAAGCTGCTCCAGTATGTAAATCTTTTATAAATTCAAACCTTCTTCTTGAACCCGTAAATTTCATAAGTCCCTTTTTTATGTTTTCCAAAGAAAGCCCAATTTCCAAACAAACGATAATTGCCGAAAGCGCGTTAAGGGCGTTGTGTTCGCCAGTTACATTTAACATAAATTCTCCAAGATTTGTATTGCCATTTTGTATCCAGAAAAACATTTTCTCTTTTTCAATTGATATTTTATCTATATAAAAATTAGCATTTTTAGAAAACCCATAAGTAATAACCTTTCCGGAGACCTTTTTGACAAGGCTTTCTGTTTGACTATCATCAATACAGGCAACTAGACAACCGTCAATAGAAATATTATTTGAGAAAAGATAAAAAGCTTCTTTTAAATGTTCCACAGTTTCATACAAGTCCGGATGATCGAGCTCAATATTGGTAATAACTGCTATACTTGGTTTTTGCCATAAAAGCTTTGGAGTTTTATCATATTTTGGCTCTGTGGCATATTCATCTGCTTCTGCTACAAAATATTTGCCTTTACCAAAATGACCGCATGAGTCAAGATATGGAACATTTCCTGTTCCAATTACAAAAGATGGATCGAGTTTATTTTCCCTTAAAATTGTTGCAAGTATAGCCGTTGTCGTAGTTTTTCCATGGGTTCCTGAAACAGAAATCCCCTCAAAACTTCTTTTAAAAATATCACCTTTCATAAACTCTCCCACAGCCTGTCCTTGAGTCCAAACCTCAATTCCTCTTTTTTTGGCCTCAACTACTTCAACGTGATCAAATCCACCATGAGCACCTGTTGTAATGATTAAATCAGCTTTATCAATATGTGAGATTGAAAAGCCTATTAATGGCACAATTTCTTCTTTTGTTAAAGCTTGATCTGTTATAAATTCCTCATCTATGTCACAGCCGCTAACTTTAAAACCAGCCTGCTTTGCAATAATTGCAAGGGGAGTCATTCCAACTCCTTTTATTCCAACAAAATGTATTGATTTAATTTTTTTCATTTTTCATTTTTAAGTTTAAGTCTGCAAGAATATTTTCGACAACTTCATACTCGTCCCAAGGCTCTTCTCCTTGCCCTAAATTCATTGAGCTCTCGGCTGCTTTTCCCGTGATTAAAACAAGATCATTTTTCTTTGCCATGCCAATTGCAGCTGTAATAGCCTCTCTCCTATCTACAATTTTTAAAACCTGCGCTTTTGGATTATCAATTCCGCTATCTATTTCTTCTATAATACTGTTCACGTCTTCGCTTCTTGGATCTTCAGTCGTTAAAATAACAATATCAGAAAAACTCATTGATATATCTCCCAAATACGGTCTTTTTTGTGAGTCTCTTTCGCCAGCTGATCCAAATACATGAATAATCTTACCCTTAACAATAGGCCTTAAGCTTTTTAGAAGCTGCTCAAAAGCATTTGGCGTATGGGCAAAATCTATCATTACTACAAATCCTCCTTTGTAAACAAAATCAAGTCTTCCTTTTGGAAGATCAAAAGACACAAGAGCTTTTCTTATTTCCTCATCAGACAATCCTAATTTTCTACAAACAGAAACTGCGGCCAAAATATTGTATTTATTAAACTCCCCAAAAATGTTTACATTCTTTAAGTCAAAATTTTGAAGGTTTACTTCAGATCCCTCATCAAATCCATAAGTAATCCAGTTGCTTGAATCTTTAGTATTTTTTGCTTGACTTAAAAGTTGATATGCTCCATCATCTTTATTGGCAACTGCAACTTTTGCAATCTTTAAAAGCTGTTCTTTTGTTTTTACATAGTTGTCATAAGTTTTATGGTAGTCTAAATGTTCGCTAGTTAAATTAGTGATTACGCCAATTTCAAACGGTACTCCCCAAACCCTGTTTTGATCTATAGAATGGGAAGTGACTTCTAAAACGAAATACTCATTTCCGGCTCTTTTTGCTTTAAACAGGAGCCTTTGCAATAAAAATGGCTCTGGGGTTGTGACATGAAAACCAATAGGATATGCTTTATTTCCAATAATAGCTCCAAGGCTTGATATCATGGAAACCTTTTTCCCATTTGTTTTTAGAATATGATAGATAAGATTTACTGTCGTTGTCTTTCCATCAGTACCTGTAACTCCAATTACTTTTAATGATTTTCCTGGGAAGAAAAACAATAAATTGCAAAAAAAGGCAATAAAAAAATGGTAGATATTTTTAATTTTCTGCCACATGGGCGTATTATACTCCTTTTTGATATTCTAAACAGTTCATATATAATGTTTTTGTGCTTAAAAACGTAACTGCCGGAATTTCAATTGATTCAAAAGTAATACATTTAAAAAGTATTAAAGATAAAACCTTTGGAACAATCAGATTTAATGACAAAGTTCTGTTTTTTGAAACTAGATTTGGTATCCATTCTTTTTTTGTAAAAGCTCCGATTGACATTATTGTTTTAGACAAAGATAGAAGAATCGTAAAAATAAAAAAAAGTCTTTTGCCAAAAAGAATATTTTTATGGAATCCTAAATATTTTTTGATTTTGGAGCTGCCAAAAGGATCTATAGAAAAATTAAAATTAAAAGTTGGGCACATAATTGAATTTAATTTATAAAGTTTTTGCTCTTATTTTTTCCCAAAACTCTCCTCTTCTACAAAGTCTTTTAACATCGCTTTTGTTTTGTAAAAGCATTTCAATTGCCCTTTCTAAAAAAAGAGTATTCTGTGATCCTTTTATTAACACTATATCTTTTGGCTTTATATTTTCTAAAATTGTGTTTTTACTTTGAGTAAAGTTTAAATATGAAAAATATTCAAATTTGTTTCTTTCTAATATTGGCTCAATATATTTTTGGGAAAGGGGACCAATTAATATTACGAAATCTAAAGTTTTTAATATTTTCTTAGCAACTTCTTCATGCAAGGCTTTGCTCATAGTTCCAAGTTCTCTCATATCGCCTATTATTCCTACCCTTCTTCTTTGCTTTCCTATTTCAAAAACAAAATCCAAAAGATCCAAGATTGGAGTAAGAGTAGCATTGTTATACGAAGAATCAATTAAGACTGTATCTTTTATCCCTTTAAAAACTGTCATTCTGCCTGCGGGAAGTGAAAAATCAGATTCAAGAGTCTTGATAGCATTATCAATACCAACTCCCTTAGTTGAAGCTACTGCAATTGCCAAAACAAACGAATAAGCAAAGTGCTTTGGTAAAGGATTTCCTATCTCAATTTTATAAGTTTTTCCTTTATTTACAAAAACCACTAAAAACTTATCTACAAAATTCTGTATTTTTTCAATGTAAAAACTCGCATCTTTGTTATTTGCAGAAACACTGATTTGGGTTGCATTTATTTCACTTCTAAGATTTGCAATATTTTCATCATCGATATTTAAAACTGCAACTCCAGTTGAGGTAAGTGTAGTCAATAGTAGTCCTTCTTGTTTTGCAGTAAGCTCTAAAATATCTTCTTTCCTCTCGTTAACTGATTTTGCATCCACCAATGGATCGAATTGTTGACTGTGCTCATATGAAATATTAGTTAAAACTGCAGTTTGCGGTTTTACAATTTTTAAGAGATAGCTCATATTTTTAGGCTCTAGCGGACTATCAATTCCCATTTCGGCAACATATATATCAAATTTTCGATAGTCAAAAAGAAGATGCGCTAAAGATAAAAACAATAACCTAATCCAGTCTGATGTGGTATTTGTTTTAACTTGTAAGCCTAGAATATCCAGGGGTATTCCTGTTTCGCTGTTTTTGCCCTTTCCCTGTTTTACCTTGTACTCCTTATCTAAAATAAGATAAATAAAATTTGATAAAGAAGTTTTACCGCTTGCTCCTCCGACTCCAATGACAAAAGGTTTAATTTTTTTTAGCTGCAACGAGGCTAAAACCCTTAAATACCAAAGAATTAATTTAATAACAATATCTTTCATTTAAAACCAATGTATTATACCGCTATTCGCCCTGCGGCGGAATACCATAATAGTTAAGCAAAGATCTTGTAATATCAAAAAACATGGGCGCTGCAGTTTCTGCGCCATAAATTGAAGTTGTAGGCCTATTTATAATAACGACCATGACAAATTTAGGATCATTTGAAGGCGCAAACCCGACAAAAGACGCTATAGTCTGATTAGGATCATAATGGCCTGCAATAGGTATAGAAGCTGTTCCGGTCTTTCCGGCTATTCTGTAGCCCTTTACGCGAGCCCAGGAAGCCTCTCCTTTGTTGACGGCGTTGACCATTATTTCAGCCATGACTTTGGCAGTCTGAGAGTTTATTGGAGTATCTATTACCTTAGGCTCAATTTTAATAAACTCTCCTTTATTGTTTTCTACCGCTGCTACAACATGAGGCTCCATTCTTTTACCTTCATTGGCAATCGCTCCGATTGCAGTTAAAAGCTCTATTGGCGTTATTGATATTCCCTGTCCAAAACCAGTTGTAGCTAAATCGACCTCATACCACTTACTTTTGTCCTTTAAAGGCGCGAAGACCTCTCCTTGCAGATCAATCCCAGTTGTATCACCTATGCCAAACTTACTTAAGGCATTAATCATCCTGTCGAGTCCAAGTTTTTGAGCAACAAAAACCATTCCTGTATTGTCTGAGTGTTGAATGACTTCAATCATATTAATGTTTTTTCTATATTTATCATTCCATGTATGAATCTCATAGCCTCCAATTGAAATAGGACCACCGCAAGCGTTGCATCTTGTAGTAGGAGTAACAAGTTTTGCATCAAGGGCTGAAGACATAACAAGCGGCTTAAAAGTCGAACCGGGTTCATAAAGGTCTGAAATAAAAGGGTTTTTGTAAGTTTCCTGTGGATATTCAAAGTAAGTTGTGGGATCAAAAGAAGGAAATGAAGCTAAAGATAGAATCTGGCCGGTTTTAGGATCCATAATCCCTACCATTCCCGAACTTGCTCCATATTTCTCTATGCCTTCCTTCAGTTTTTTTTCAACCAAAAACTGGATTGAACGATCAACTGAAAGTATTATGCTTTTGCCATCAATTTGCCCGGAATTCTCATCCAGTTTAGCAAGTATTGGCCTTCCAAAAGCATCTGTAACTGTTGTTGCTATTCCTCCCTCACCTTTTAAGAGCCTGTCATAAAATCCCTCAAGACCAAAGTATCCCTTATCGTTTCCTTCACTGTCTTTTCCTACAAATCCAAGCAAAGAAGCAGCCATTGATCCTTCCGGATAAAAACGAGTGTATTGTTCGCTGAAACCCACTCCTTTTAAACCCAATTTTTCAAGCTTTTGTTTGGTTTCTATATCTACTTTTGATTTAATTGGAACCCACATTCGATCAAGTGATAAACTCCCGCTTACTGAAGCAGCATCAACTCCCAACATTGAAGCTAAAATTTGCGTTGTAGCTTGCTTTTCTTTAATTTCTTTTGGATTTGCGAAAATCTGATATGAAATTTTATTTGTAGCAATCGGGAAACCATCAGTTGTTCTAATTTCCCCCCGTTTTGGAAGTATTTTTATTGCGCTGCCGTATTGAAGATCGCCAAGATTTGACAATTCCTGCGCTTTTACAACCTGCCAGTAAAAAAGCCTTAAAACTACGAGAAAAAAAGCAAAAACAATAACAATTAGGCAGAAATTATATCTCCAATTCATCTTTTTGCGACAGGCAAACCGGAGTTTAACACAAAACTGGTTTGGCTATCTACAAACCCTAAGACGGAAGCTTTGGAAGCAACGTTTGTAAGAGAAGAGCTTTCATAAAGCTTTTGAGAAAGTACTGCATTTTCTGTTTTTAAGCTGGCGACTTCTTCTTCAATCAAAGAGAGAGTCACGCCTGAAGTTGCAATGTTATTTGAAACATAAGTCCTTATTACAGAAAGAACTGATACTGTAAGAACTAATACAAATATTAATAAGACACTTTTTTTCATATTTAGTTTTTCTCAAAAACCCTAAGCTTACTGCTTTTACTTCTACTGTTTTGTCTCATCTCTTTGTCATCTGGTACTATTGGTTTCTCTATAACTGCCTTCCCTAAATTTTGTTTCTCAAACTCTTTAAAAATCTTTTTAACTATTCTGTCTTCTAGGGAATGGAAGCTTATTACTGCTATCCTTCCCCCACTTTCTAAAAGGCTTACTGCTTGCGGCAGGGCTTTTTCTATATTTTCAAGCTCGTTATTTACCGCAATTCTTAAAGCCTGGAAAACTTTTTGTCCAATTTTGTTTTTATCAAAATC
>Ga0075713_117_pt1 | contig 14939 bp, 21 predicted proteins | sample RifGroB1_FD_67774 | JGI IMG/M metagenome (GOLD analysis project Ga0075713, IMG submission 67774) | Microgenomates (Levybacteria) bacterium GW2011_GWB1_35_5 | reverse complement strand
TGTCTAAGCTATCCTTTTTATTATCTCCTAAGACAATATAGCTTTTATTTCCAATGTCTACAATTCTTTTGATAAAGATATTATTATTGTTATCTTTAAAAACTACAATATCATTAACTTTAGGAGACTTAAATAAATAAAAAATGTTTGTAGCCAATATTTTATCTCCATTTTTAAAAGTGGGCTCCATGCTGTGTCCTGAAATTTTAAATTTAGACAAAAGAAGCATTACTTATAGGTTACGATTTCTCCCTCAGTTGGATATACGCTTTTTATTCTTACCGGAGTTACATTTTTTGTTTTATAAAATATTTCTGAGATTTGCAGTACTGTTTCCAAAAGCTCTACTGCTAAATCTATATCAATACTTTGTCTTGTTTTAATTGAAAGTTTTACAGCCTTTTCAAGTAATTCTTTAAGATTCGGGTTTACCTCAAAATGCTCCGGCTTAAAATAATCGTTTTCAAGTGTTCCCAATTCATCTTCAACTAAATGTCCGTGTTCTTCTTTTACATGAGTAAGTCTTGCAATATCATGCTCTGCTTTTGTCTCATCTTCTCTTTTTAAATCCATTAACATATTTGTCATTCTAAGTACGGTATGGGCTGCCATTTGAGCATTATGAGGATCGTATATGCCGCAGGGTATATCACAATGAGCAAAAGCTTTTTGTTCAAAAAGAAGTTTATCTAAAAAAAGGTCAAATAGTTTCATATGTAAATATTAATATTAAACTTACCTAATGTCAAAGATGTTAGTAGCCTATTGCTTGGTTTACGATAATTATCGTGGTTCTTGCAGGATTTACTTCTTTATTAAAAATTAGTATTTTCGATACGTCACTATGTTCCATTCCATACGCTTTTTGAACTCTTTTACTTTCCAATGGAAGCGTATAATCATATATTCTTTTTATACCTTCATCAATATCGTCAACCAGTTTTTGTGCTCCAACTACCCAAATTACATGATCTGCCCCATAAGCATATCCCGGAATCTGACTTCCAGACCGTGAAGCAATAAGAACATGACCATCTTTAGTTAAAGCATGGACACTGCCGACCGACCACTGTGGCGCAGAGCCCAGCTGTTGCATCTCTCGATATTGAGTTTCTCTTTTCATTGAAATAAGTTTATTTTTGATACTGTCGTATTTACCTGAATCATTTATTTTCTGTGCTATTTCACTTAAGTCTAAAGTTACTGAAGAGTTAGTTAATACTGAAGCTTCTTTTGGGAGAACTTCAAAAAATTTTTGTTTTGCTTGATCTATAGTCTCAACAAAGAACACATTAAAATTATTTTTCTTTAATGCAGTAATTGTTTGTTCTATAGTTTTTCTATCTGCTACTTTTGACCATTTATCCATATTGACAGTCTAGATCTAAGATTATACAATGTCAAGTAGTTACAAAAAGTATAGTATGGAAACAGAATTAATAGAAATATCGAAGGCTGCAAAAATTATTGGAAGCAAATGGACGCTTTTAATCCTTAATTCTCTTTTAAAAGGAACTAAAAGATTTGGGCAGCTGCAAAGAGAAATTGAGAATATTAACCCGAAAACTTTGTCCAAAAGACTTTCTGATTTAGAAAAAGGAGGATATATAACTAAAAAAATATATGCTCAAGTCCCTCCAAAAGTTGAATATACATTAACTCCAAAAGCTAAAATATTTGAACAGGTCGTAAAAGCTGTTAAAAATTGCGGAGAAAAAATGTAGATTATTTATCGAAGTTTTCTTGTATTGGGTTTTATAGTTCTACTTGGATCAACCCATACGGATAGTTCTGGATTTGTCGGAAAACTCCTATACTGACCAAAAATTCCCATATCTGTTGCTGCAGTTACATGCATACCATCTGATCCAACAACTCGCTCTAATTTTGTTGGCTGACCAAGCAAACCACCATTCCAAGCTTTAAGCAATGTTCTTTTCGTAGGAGGTTTATTGTAAAACCTAATGCCACGAGGAAATAGGTCAAAAGTAGATTGTTCTTTTGGCAATGCAGGAATATTATCTTCTAAAACAAGTCTTTCAGGCTCACCGCTCTTTGTTTTTGACCCGTGCCTAGGACGTCTATAGATAGGGCTGCCGTCAACGCCTACGCCCATAAATCTTTGTCTTGGCCTTATTATTACAGCTTCTGACGGATGATGTGGCATATGCGCCTATTATACCAAACTATAGGTTGATGTCAAAATTAATCATTTAAGCTAACATATAAGTATGCTTGATATTTTATGCGTTGGCGATGCTGTATTAGATATCTTCCTACAAATCCCTGAAGATAGTCCCCATTTTGATTTAAATCAGGATAAAACAAAACTATTAATAGATTATGGCTACAAAATCCATGTAGATGACTATGTAAAAGAAATTGGCGGAAATGCCTGTAATGCTGCTGTTGGAATTTCAAGACTGAATAAAAAAGCTGGACTTTGTGCAGAAATTGGCAATGATGAATTTTCAAATTTTATTCTTAATAAGTTAAAGCTGGAAAACATTAATACAGCCTTTGTATCTCAAACTCCAAATAAAAAGACCTCATTTTCTGTTTCTCTAAGTTTTAAAGGCGAAAGAACTCTTTTGGTAGAACACGTAGATAGAGATCATAATTTCGATATTGAAAACTCATCGGCAAGATTTGTTTATCTATCAAGCCTTGGAGATAAATGGCAAGACGCATATCAAAACACTTTAGACTTTGTTAAAAACACTAAGTCGAAACTGGCTTTTAATCCAGGCACGCTTCAATTAGATGAAAAGACAAGGCTTGTAATGGAAATAATCGAAAAATCAGATTATTTGTTTTTAAATAAACAAGAAGCAGAAAAATTACTTTTTGGAAAAGATAAAGATTTACCTAATGAAAAGTCTGATATTAAGAAATTATTGTTTGGCTTAAAAAGCTTGGGAGCAAAAAATATAATAATTACCGATTCAGATAACGGTTCTTATGTTTTTGATGAGTCTGATAATTATTATCATCTGGAAATTCTAAAAGTAAAAGTAATTGAAAAAACTGGAGCCGGTGATGGATATAATGCAGGATTTATTGCTGCTATCTTAAATGGAAAATCTATAACAGGGGCAATGCTTTGGGGAACGGTAAATTCGGCTTCTGTTATACAAAAAATAGGAGCACAACAAGGATTGTTAACACTTACGGAGCTTGAAGAAAGATTAAGTTTTTCTGGTAATTTAAAAGCTGAAACTATTTAATTTCCAAAAGTTCCAACTCAAAAATTAAAGTTGCATTAGCTGGAATTGCTCCCGGAATACCCTGTTGACCATAAGCAAGATCTGATGGAATGATTAGTTTTCTCTTGCCGCCAACTTTCATTCCAATCACTCCCTGATCCCAACCTTTAATTACTTGTCCTACTCCAATTTGTGTTTCAAAAGGCTGTCCCCTGTCTAAAGAACTATCAAACTTTTGTCCATTTTCCAAAGTACCAGTATAATGAATCACAATCGTATCTCCAGATTTTACTTCTGGTCCTTCTCCACTCTTTTGGTCTTCAATCGTCAACTGAGTAACCGCCGATGTTGAACTTACTGATTGAGGCTGGCTTGTTGATTTCTGCTGTTGATTCTGATTTTCTTCTTGTATAAATTTCATAGGTTCTTCCTCTGTATTACCTTTTATATCTATTTTTGGTGCTTGTTGATTTAAAATAAAGTAAATACCCAATGCTCCTGCTGCAATAATTATTCCAACAATTAAAAATGGAATGAGATTTTTTGGCATAGTTATGGTAAGAAATTATGTACGACTGTATTAACCACAGACAATACTATACCAAAAATTAGCGCTGCTAAAAAGCCGTCAACTATAAATCCCGGAACAACGTTACTTACCAATATTATTAAAAGTGCATTTAAAATAAAAGTGAAAAGACCAAGGGTTAAAATATTTATTGGAAGTGTAAGTATTAAAAGAATCGGTTTTAGCAATGCGTTTATTATTCCTAAAACTAGGGCTACAACTAATGCAGCGGTAAAATCAACTACAGTTGTTCCTGGAAGTATATAGGCAATACTAAAAATAACCATTGCACTTACTACCCAATTAACTAGTACGGAAATCATAGTCCTAGATTATACTGGTTTTTTTAAAAATGCAAGATGTTATAGTTTTTTGCTAAAATAATATTATGAATAAAGAGATAGCTACTTTTGGAAACGGTTGTTTCTGGTGCACCGAAGCAGTTTTTAAAAGACTTAAAGGGGTTTTATCTGTAAAACCAGGTTATTCTGGCGGAACAGTTGAAAATCCAAGTTATGACCAGGTGTGTGAAGGAACTACCGGACACGCCGAAAGCATCCAAATTGAGTTTGATCCTTCAATTATTTCTTATGAAACACTATTAGATGTTTTTTGGCATACACATGACCCAACTACAATAAATAGGCAAGGAAATGATATTGGGCCACAATATAGATCTGCTATTTTTTATCACGATGATAAACAAAAAGAAAAAGCTTTAAAATCAAAAGAAAAGTTAGAAAAACAAGATGCCTACAGAGATCCAATCGTAACTGAAGTAACTCCATTTATAAATTTTTATGAAGCTGAAAACTACCATAAAGATTATTATGAGAAAAATAAAGATTATCCATACTGCAGATTTGTTATAGATCCAAAGCTTAAAAAGCTTTTGGAAAAATATTCCACCCAAGTTAAAGAGGAATATAAAAGTTAAAAATATTATTTACGAGATTTAGATTTTTTAACAGCTATTAAATATAAAATTATTATTGCTGGTGCTACAAACGGGAAAATTCCATATAAAGTATCACTTACTGAATGAGAATTTGCATCTACAACAATAAAAATATTTATACTAAATAAAAGTATAAAACCAGTTAATAAAAATCCTTGCCATTTAATAGGGATGTATATCCATCCAAATTCTTTAAACCATCTTTTCTTCTTCATAATTAAATTATAACAAACTTTAAACGTATCCTGGGAAAAAGTCTTTTTTTATACTGATAGGCTTTATTCTCATTTTAAGCAGTACTTCCTCAAAACCAGCTACCATTGAATGAGGTCCTGAAAGATAAAAAATTCTTTCTTTGCAATCAGGAACATATTTTTTTATTATTTCTTCATTCAATCTTCCTTTTTCACCATACCAGTCTTTTGGAATGTTTTTCAAATCTGTTAAATTATAAATTGTCTTAATATTTAATTTTTTTTCTGCCTCATCTAGTAAATCTTTATAAACAATATCCAGCTTTTCTTTATTGGAATAAAAAGCAATAATCGGTAATTTTTTATTATTATCCAATAGATACTTAACAATACTTCTAAATGGGGTTATGCCTATTCCTCCCAAGATAAAAACAAGTTTTTTATTGGTATCATTTGGCAAAACAAAATCTCCTGCTAAATTTCCTGCCATAATTTTATCTCCTGGTTTTAAGGAAAAAAGATTCTTTTTAAAACTGCTTGAATCTGGGTAGAATTTAATACCGATTCGCAAGTTTTTTTCCGTTGGAGAAGAGGCAACAGTAAAATACCGTCTGTTTCCTCTGCTATCTGGATTTTTAAACCCAAGCGTCCATTCCAAATACTGGCCAGGGGTAAAAGAAAAGTTTTTACTTAAATTAAAAACGAAATCATATGTATCAGCGGATAACTTAATTTTTTCTTTAAGAAATACAATTAGCTTTTCCTTAGGACTTAGTAAATATGAAAAAACATTCCCTGCGACAAGGGCTGCTTCGGGAGTAAAATAAAATCCGGATATATGAATCTGGGGATAGAACAAAATGCCGATAAATATTCCGTAATAAATTTGTAACATTCTAGTTGGGGGAGTTGTTGAAGGTTCTGTTAACATAATAAATGCAAAAAATAAAAGAGGAGATTCCAAAAGAGTATTATTAATAATTAGAAAAGCATCAAATCCGCTAACTAAACTAAATAAAACAATTGCCGATAAAGAAGTAATTAAAAAACTTAGAACTAAGCTAAATCTTTGAATTTTTCTAACTGCAAGCAGCCCAAATAGTACCGGGATTAGCATCGAAGTCGTACCTATCCACCAACTTGCTCCTCCAATAGTAAATAAAAATGCTATTAGTACTGAAATTGCAACTGGATTGAAAATATGTTTTTTATTGATATTGAGAATATATTTAGATGCCATCGCAAAGAAAGATGCCAAAATAATAAATATATATTCCTGTAAAGTTCTTGCGGGAGTAACTATTAAGGTTAATATTAAGGCTGATATATAGACTGATTCAAGGTTTGTAAATGTATTAAAAATCTTTGCAAAAACTTTATTTGAAATAAAAGAGACTGAAATTACTATTGCAGTTGACATTAATAACTCGAGAAAAGTAAATGGGAAAAGCTTAAAAAAACTTAAAACAAATGCTGCGATCCACAAAAAAATAAGATAATACAAAACCAGTCTATACATTGTGATTTTGTTTAAAATATTATCAAGAGGTTTAATAAAAAACATAGGAAACATTATCTATTATTATATATTTTGGGCTTTTTTAAAAGAGGGATGAGCTTCAATATTAATTTTTGAGATTAAATTAAATTTGTAATAATACTTACAATCTCTGCGGCTAATCTTTCTGAATCGTGTCTTATTATACTTCTTCGTAGTTCATCAGCACTGTTTTCCGGTATTAGTAAATCTTTTATTAAGTTTTTCCTAATAACTTTATATTTTTTGGGAGAATCTAAATCATCTTTTACAGGAAATTCTTCAAAGTCTTCATACCAAGAAAGGGTTTTGCGCCTTGGAAGTTTAGAATTAATTAAAATATATTCAATAATATTTTTCCCTAAGTATTTCTCTAAATCATCAAGATGCTCTTTTGCGCTGTATCTTGTTGTCTGACCATATTTTGTCATAAGATTCATGACAAATATTTTCTTGGCTTTAGAATTTTTAATCGTTTTTATAACGTCTTTTACTAAAAGACTTGGGATTATACTTGTATATAAATCACCAGGGCCAATTAAAATAAAATCTGCGTCTTCAATTGCTTTTTTTGCGTCTTCGTTAATTTGCGCAGCTGGAGACAGATAAGCTTTTACAATTCTTGCTCTTTTTTCTTTTTTCTCAACAACATCTATATGTGTTTCTCCAATTATCTTAGCCCCGTCTTCAAGATCAACACATAAATCACTTTTTGTAAAAGTTGAGGGAACAACGTTTCCTTTAATTCTTAAGATCTTGCCAACTTCTGCAATTGCTTTTTTCATACTGCCAGTTTGTTTTGCAAGGGTTGAAAGAAAAATATTTCCAAAACTATGTCCCTTTAAACCTCCTTCTTCAAATCTGTAATTAAACATTTCCCTAAGTAATCTTGGAGATTCTGCAAGAGCTACTAAGCATTGTCTTACATCACCGGGGGGTAAGACTCCAAGCTCATCTCTTAGTTTTCCGCTTGATCCACCACTGTCAGACATGGTTACTATAGCTGTTAGTTTTAACGGGTATTTTTTTAAACCCATTAAAGCAACATAACTTCCTGTTCCTCCGCTGATAGTTACAACTCTGGGTATTTTATTCATAGGCTGTAATTATACCAAATTAAGAATATTTTAATCTTTTTTTAAATGCGGGGCAGATATGGTAATAGACTAGTTGGAAATTAGTTTATAGGGATAATAATTATTTTATTTTTGGTTAGAAATCTACTGATTTGAAAATTCCTTCTTGTAAAAATTAATCGTGTTTAAAACCGCATCCGACCAGCTATTTGGGCCTAAGTTATGATCTGCGGAAGAATAAGTAAAATAGGTTACGGAAACATTAGCTTTTTCAAGTTTTGCGACAAGTTCATCCGACCACCAGTACAAAACTTCCTGGTCTTGAGTCCCTTGGTTAATTTCTATTGGCGCTTTAATCCAAGTGTAATAATTTGGGGGAGAAAATAAATCGGTATTATAAGTATTTTCAAAATCCGCAAGATTTTTCCTAAGCGCTTTCCCCTGATCATCATATTCGTCTGTATAATATAAAATGGAATAAGGAAAAGAAGTGGAAACCGGAGCCCACAGTACCGTCGGGTAATCTACCCCGCTTATTGCCAGAATTGATAAAGCAATATGTCCACCGTTACTGTGTCCCCAAATTCCAACGTTTTCCAAATTTGCAGAAATAGTTCCAACGTAATTTGAATCCAATCCATTATTTAAAGTAGGCAATGAAGATAAAAGGGTGAGTGCTGTAGTATATGTCTGGAATCTGTTTTCAAACGGCTCTGCCGATGGGCTGGCTGACTGCCCAAAGCCCAAAAAGTCTGGAGCAAGCGTGATAAAACCGTTTTTTGCAAGAACAGAGGCTGTAGGCTGTGTTCCGACTCCCGGTTTATAAATATTATCCGGCACATACCCACGCAGCATGACAATTACAGGATATTTACCCTGCTTTTTGGGAATGTTAGCCAGTCCGCTTGACTTTAACATAATTTTTCCTCCTGGGGTTTTGGGAGTGGAAAAATAGAACATTTGAGAAAAGTAGTCAGCATTTTCACTCATAACCGGACCGAAAGTTATTTGACTTTGGGGAAAATTAGTTTTTTTCAAGTTTTCAAACGTATAGGCAAGCAAGGGTTGCGGTATGGGTTTTTCTTTGATGATATTTTTAGTAAACCACTGATTTCGGAATATATATAAAGATTCAATTGTAACAAGAGCAAGTAAAACAACAAAGAGGAGAAACAGACCTTTTTTCATAAAGCTTACTCATATTCTACTACATATTTAGAGCACACTTTCCTGTCTTTTTAAAATCATCATATTATAAAGATCTTGTCGAAAGAATTTACAAAAGAAAAGAAAGTGCTCGAAAAAGCAAAATTAGAACTTAGAAAGCTTTTAATACAAATTATGCATTATTACTTTTCTAGTTTGAATGCGCTCCAAGCAAGAAAAGACCCTGCGACTACGGCAACAGCACTAAACCACATTGGAACTTCCCATCCTGCAATATTTGCGTTCCAACCTAAAACTAACCTAAGAACATGCATGAGTGTTATGATTATAAATATCGTACAAGTCACTTGATTGTAGGTTTTTTGCTTCATTCTTATCACCACCTTTTGTGCTTAAGCCTATGGGATAATTATCCTTTAATTGGATCTAGTTCCTGATATTCCTCCCATGACTTATAAAAAGCCTTAATTTTGGCAAACACTTCTTCTTTTATCGAAGGGTCTAGATATGCAAAAGGGCAAACGTGCTCTGGTGGGTTACCACCTTTTAAGATTCCAATTTCTACTGTGCCAAAACCAGGAGGGGCTCCATGGTTAAAATCGCTGACCTCTCCGACAATTTGGCCTGCCGTTACTCTGTCGCCCACTTTAACCGTAGGATTTATTAAGTGCTCTGTTTCGTAAATCCATTTTTGCATTTGGCCATCAGCGGTTACTTGAACGGAATAATCACCGCTCCAAAGTGTTGGAATACTAACCACTATTCCGTCCACCAAAGACCTTACCGGAGTTTTTAGAGGAACAACAAAAGTTGGCTGTGGATTTTTCTTACCCAAACCGCCGCGATAGTCCGGTATAAAAAAGCCATAACCCATAAACAGACGGTTAAATTCTAATTTTTGTTTGGTAAAAAGGAAATCGCCGGCCCTATTTGTTTTGGGATTGTAATAATCAAGATTTATGCCAATATTTTTTAACAAAAGGGGTGGCTCTTCAGATGAGCTAGATACCTCCGAAAATGAAACCTGTTTTTGATTTTTAAATTGCGAAACTAAAAGAGATCCAGATATTAGTAAAAACAAAGCTATGAAAAGTATGACCATATAGATCTTTTTAATTTTTAACATAGTCCTGGGAAAATTATAGCATCCCACTTTGCAAAAAGCTTTAAGAGACAAGGGGAGAATCTCTTTATCTAAGAATTGGATAGTTTTTAACTAATTGGAACTCTGACCATTTTTTACCTAATCCGAATTTTTGTTTTTCACTTCTTATTGCCAATCCAATCAAAATAATAATGTAAACAATGTGCTCATCAATCAAGGGATTGTTTTCCGGAGGAAAAAGAGAAAGATAGATTAAAAACATCATTAAGGATCCTGAGTAACCAGCAATCTTCATCCCGATTCCAAGAAGTAGTGCAGATCCAACTAATAAAAGCCCTCCCATAAATAAAATATCTACCATAATATTTCCTGAAAGACTGTTAAAGATTGAAGCAAGTGGTCCATCAGGAGCATTGCTTAAAAACCCGGTAGTAGGAGAAATACCCAGTAGCCAAGATTTGTTAGATCCTGTTGCAAAACCAAGACCAAATAATTTATCAAAAAATGCCCATAGCACTATGAAAGAAATGGATATTCTTAATAGGTTCCAAATGTTGTTTTCAGAAAAAAGCTTCATGGGGTAATTATAGCAGAAGCAAAAAAGATTGGAATCTCAACCTGCTTTCGTCGAAATCTTACCTTAAATCCTTCTTTATTTCCTCAAGATACTTATTTTTCATAAGTTAAACTTTTTATCTCATTTCCTTTACAATCCAAAGTATTTGTTCTTGGCAGTCATATCTATAAAATACCGGAGTGATTTTTGGAACAATACTTGTTTTGTATAACCATAAGTAATAATAGATCTTTTAAGTGATTATTTTCTTATGACTGAATTTCCTTCCCGTTCCCATTCGTTCATCCCGCCCGACAAGTGTGACACCTGTGTGTATCCCCGCGTTGCCAATTCTCGCGCCGCTATCTCACTCATCCGGCCGCTTCGGCAATACAGCACGATCTTTGCATTCTTGTCTTTCGGCAGTTTATCAAGATTATCCGCAATTTTGTCATACGGAATAAAAGCATCAGTATTTTTAATTTCTCCCTCATAGGGAATATGGACATTTGCGAAGAAAAAGTCTTTTTGCTGCAACATTGTGGCTAATTGCACGCTTGTGAGCGTGGCAAAGTTTGTGGCTTCTTGTTTGGGCATTTGCGCTGTTTCAGATTGAGTAACAGTAGTCGTTTCCCGCAGAGATTTTTGAAATAGTAAAAATCCGCCGATGAGAACCGTCAGAACGAGTAGGCTTATTGCTATTGTTTTATTTTTCATAATTTATTTAGCGCCATAGCTTTTTTAGAAAACAAGTTTATTTGCCCACTTGGGAACTTTTGCTTTGCCCAAAAATCCCTACAAATGGGATGTCTGCTCTTCCCTGCGGATGGTGTTTTAGGTGACATTCTTTCTCTTTATCCATCCAATAGACAATTGTTACATGGGAATAATCCTCTATTCCGTCCAAACCCAAGGCAAACTTTTTATCAATTACAATTTCGCTAACTATATCCTTCCAACCAGGTAGCATTGGTTTATAAACATTATTTTTCGCAAGGCCTAGGGGTTTTATTGTAATCGCCCCGTTTTTATCTCTACTATCTAAGAATTCGCAGAAGATTGTTTTCATAAGATTCTTACCCTACCTAACTTGCGCTCTGTAAATCAAAGGATATCCTTCGCGGCTAGATTTAAGCCCCAGACTCTCTTCGAATGCGAGTGCCTCTTTAATTAATTCGCTTTCTCTATAAGCCTTAACAGACTCCTGATCTTCCCAAATCACTATAGTGGACTCATCTCCGAATTCTACTCTGGCATAATGGTAAATCGAAATAACACCGGGTTGCTTTTGAAATCGGGGAAAAAACTCCTTAAGAAAACTTTCTACCTTTTCTAGTTTGTCCGGTGGAACTTGGCTTTTGGTTATGGTTATGTACATCTTTGAGAAAGTGTATCATGGATTTGAATATTTTTGGGATAGCAGAAATGAGGCAAAAAAGTTGAACTCCGTGTAATGGACGGTATTAAAACCCATTATTCAATAATAAGATTGTAAATCTATTAAAGCCAGTTCTTTTAAAAGGTTTTTAGTGTTATGTTTTCTACCCAACCTAAAAGATATGATTTATCAAGATTAGCTTTTTGTATTTGATATACAAAAGCAGCATCAATCAAATGTTTTTCGATTTTTGTGTCCTTATACCAAAGAAGCTTTATTAAAATTGTATCTTCCAAAGAAGCAAAAGTCATTTTTTGCCCAAAGATATTGAGGGTTTTCCTTCTTTGGAAACGACTCTTATCAAATTCGTCATTTTTTAAAAGGAAAAAATCTAGTTTAAGCATTGTGGGAAGATGTAAAATATTAAAACTAAACTTGTGGAGGATAGCATCTTCAATTGATTCTATTTGGACAACAAAATCAACATCACAAGAGGCACGAGGTCTTCCATAAAAATAACACTTAATGCACCGGTGACCATGTAGGGAATCTGGAATTTTTGCAATAGTTTGGTTATTTCTTTAAGCAGTTGCTCTTGATCTGGTTGCTGATTGCCTTTTTTCATATAATTGTCCTTCTTTTTGCAGCTCTGTTACAAATTGGTAAAGTTTGGAAGCTAGGCGAAGTTTTTCTTCCCCTTTTTATAAGGAAAGCTTATATAGTATTTTATTAAAAGCATCTTTTTTCATGGCATCATAATAGCATAGTCTAAAGTTGTTTTCCAGAAGCTAAAAAACGGTTGTCTTGCTCACTCTGGCCTCCACGTTCGGAACCTTTGAATGGGCTAAGCCATACGAGCCAGTTGAACTGACCTTCTCTAGGATGCAACAAATTTTAAGCTCCTAATAGCCATTCATACAATGGGACTACTTGAATCTTAAAACCTTCTTGTTCAACAAGTAGTTTATCACTTTCCGTTATTATCATTAGAGTACTTGGTTGTTTTTGCTCGATAGAAGCAGCTACAAGAGCTCTTACTTCACGATCCTTCACCACATCTGCAAAATGTTGTGCTACTTGAATAAACAAGTTTTCTTTAGGCAAAAAGAAGTCAACCTCGTAGTCTTGGCTAGTTTTGTAGTAGTACATATTGTGATGTTTTCTTCTAAGGTGCAAGAACACCATGTTTTCTATTAGCTTTCCAATATTGCCGGAAAAACTAAATCCTACTGACGAAGCTAAGCCCGTATCTATACTATATATTTTCTTGGCAGCTATTTGTTGCTCCTTGACGGAATAAGCGTACTTATTTAGTACAAAAAACAACCAGCTGCTTTCGAGATAATCGACATAACTCTTGACTGTATTAACACTCCCTAGCTTAAGCAAATCTTTCAGTTTATTAAACGATACCAACGAAGAAGTATTACTCACCAAGTAAAAGGCTAACTCCTTCAAGCTCTTTACATTATCAAGCTTGTAACGAGTGGCAATATCACGATACAACACGTCATCATAGAGTGTTTTGTGAATTGCAAGTTCAGGATATTTAAGAGCATCCGGAATGCCTCCAGAAACAATATAGTCATTGGCAAATTTGCGTAAGTTGCCTCTTTGTTTTGTGATCAACACTTTGAGGCTGGGAATTTCGACCTGTTTAAATTCCAGAAATTCGGCAAATGAGAAAGGAAAGAGCTCTACTCTAATGGAGCGACCCGTTAATCGAGTCCCTAACTCTTGGCTTAAAAGAGATGCGTTTGAACCAGTTACAATAAACTTATATCCTTGATCGTGGAGCCTACGAACAAATCGTTCCCATTCCGGCACATTTTGAATTTCGTCAAATAAAAACGTCTTTTTTTCACCAAACAGGCTAATAAGCGTCTCGTGAAGAAGATCAAAATCTTTTACTTGAAAATTCAGTAGTCGTTCATCTTCAAAATTGACAAAGTAAAACTCGTTTTTTAAGTATTTATTGGCTATTTGGGCCAATAACGTCGACTTACCCACCCGTCTCAAACCAGTAATGACAGCTATTTGGGGAGTTTGAACAATGTCACTGAGTTGATCCAAGACCTCTCTCTTAACTCCTCTATCACGAACCATAAATGCTTCATGCTGCTCTTTGAGAACGGAGGCAAGCAATTCTTTTGTCAGCTTAGCCTGGAGTTGATCTCCCATATGTTATCTACTATAATACAAAAAGTTTTCACTGTCAATGAAAACTATATGCTATTTGTTTTCAGCTTGTATGAATAAATTTTAACCAAAAACCATGATATAATCTTATATATGGAATTAACGTTTACTATTCCTCAAAAACACCCTTTTACCAAAGTTTATCAACTTAAAGTCACGCTTCTCGAAACAAAACCTCCAGTGTGGCGAAGAATTCTGGTTCCTGAAAGCTATACATTTTACGATCTGCATGTTGCGATTCAAGATGCGATGGGATGGACCGATTCTCACCTCCATTGTTTTGAGAAAAGGAATTCCAAGATACGATATGGAGATTATGAAGTAAGAATCGATTGTCCATATGCAGTAGATGAATATGAACAGGAAGGAAATGTTGTCTATGGCACAGAAATACCTCTAACCGATTATTTTAAGAAACCAAATGACAAACTCTTTTATACGTACGATTTTGGAGACAATTGGAGGCATGAAGTAGTACTCGAAGAAATTCTCCATAAGGATACAAGAAGGAAATATCCAATGTGTATAGATGGACAGCTTGCCTGTCCTCCTGAAGATTGTGGGAGCATTCCAGGATATTACCAGTGCATCCAAACTCTTAAAGACAAAAGAGACAAAGATTTATTAGTGTGGATTGGAGATTGGAATCCAGAATATTTTGATCCCAAAGGAATAGTATTTCAAAATCCCCGAAAGCGCTTTTTAGAAACGATGGAATGAAGGTTATCACTTATGTATGAAACCTGGATCAAAAGACAGAAAATATTCCATTTAAAGATTATATCAGAAATGAGGCTAAAATACGTAGCTCCGAGGAATAGAGGAAGTTAAAACCTACCTGTATTATTTTTGCTCTGATTGAGGAGTTTGTTCGATAATTACTACCGGTCCATTCCCGACTACCCATGCATCATGTCCGGGCGGAATAAGCGAAATATCTCCTTGCCCATATTCTTTTTCAGTTCCATCCTCCATCCTTACACCAAGACGTCCTG
>Ga0075713_108_pt1 | contig 15099 bp, 18 predicted proteins | sample RifGroB1_FD_67774 | JGI IMG/M metagenome (GOLD analysis project Ga0075713, IMG submission 67774) | Microgenomates (Levybacteria) bacterium GW2011_GWB1_35_5 | reverse complement strand
GCACTTCTAAGAGGTCTATGTTCTACAAGATGACCTTTTATATAACCAATAATAAAAAGTCCTACAAACGATGAAATAATTGCAAGGATTCTGGCAATTGGCTGATCAAAGATAAGTGTGGGAATTATAGAAAAAGCACCACCTATCATATAGGCAATAAACATAATGAGAGCTCCAATATAAAGGTTGTCTGTATGCTTTCCAGTTTTGTCCATTTGATGTACTGCTTTTTCGCTTGAATATTGGCCTGCTGCCATTGATGAAGCCTCAACCATAACAGCTACTAAAGCTGCCAAGACAATAATTTGCTTATTGCTTACTCCTATAGATATTCCAACGACAACTCCAGTAGTTGAGACTATTCCATCCTGAAGGCCAAACATTAGAGAGCGGAGATAGTCTTCGTGTAGAAAGGTTTTAATTCTTTGCATATTTTGGCGGAGGAGGTGAGATTTGAACTCACGCGAGCTTATTCAGCTCAGGAATTTAGCAAACTCCCGCAATGGACCAACTATGCGACTCCTCCGTGAATTTAATTATATCACTTGGAAGCTAAATTTGATATTCAAAGATTTGTGCGGGAATATATTCGTAAGAACACATTTGATCAATACTTAAATGTTCAAAATATCTTCTCATTGGTCTTATTGAATTCCCATGGCCTGAGATAAAAATTACATCATCATCCCTCCAACTAGGAACAACCTCATTTAGAAAATCCAAAACTCTAACTTCAACATCTTTTATACTTTCTCCATTTGGGGGAGCAACGTCATAAGACCGATGCCAAAGTTGAAAATCTTTTGGATCAATTTTTGCAAGCTCATCTTTGTTTAGTCCTGTTAAATCTCCATAGTCTCTTTCTCTAATTCTTGGATCAGTAATGATTTGTACATTTGGATGATAACCATTTAATACGATATTTAAAGTTTGCTTTGAGCGTATTTGATCTGATTGATAGGTAATGGTTGGCTTTTGATCCTTAAGTCTTTGTGCTATTTGTCTTACTTGTTCAATTCCTTTTTCGTCTAAATCCACATCTCTAATTCCGGAGAAATCGTGTTCTTTATTATCCTCTGTCTCTCCATGTCTGAAAATATATATCTTTGCCATACGAAATTAGTATATAGTATTTAGTAAGTACTATCCATGGGAATTTTAGATTTTATTTTTCCAAAAAGATGTATAAATTGCAAAACTTTGGGAGATTACGTTTGTTCTAATTGTTTTCCTTTTCTTTCTTTTGATGTTAAAAGTTTGTGTTTAGTTTGTAAAAGACAAAGCTTTAGCGGCTTAACACACAAAAATTGCAGGGGTAAATACACGATTGATGGCTGTTTTAGCGCGGTTAGGTATAATTACATAGTAAGAAAGTTAATTCATAACTTTAAAAATAGACCATACCTTTTAGATCTACAAAATTTCCTATCAGAACTTTTTTATGAAAGCCTTATTCAAAACGAAAGCTTTATGAAACTAATTCAAAAAGACAAATGGGTTTTTGTTCCAATTGCATTACCCTCAAAAGAACATAGAAAAAGAGGATATAACCAAGCAGAGATTTTAGCAAAAAAACTTGGTCAGAAATTTAAGATTAAAGTTTTAGATATTAGTAAAATAAATAAAGATATAGTTAATGTTTTTTTAGTTGATGATGTTGTCAAAACAGGTTTTACCTTAAAAAAAACTGCAGAAATTTTAAAAAGAAAGGGAGCTAAAAAGGTATTTAGTCTAACTTTGGCAAGAGCTTAGCTGCTGTGTTAAAATTCTGTTATGAAGGTAAAAATTGGCATTTTTGGCTCTGCCAAATATGAGCTAGAAGAAATAAAGAAAAAAGCACAAAAGTTAGGAGAAGTGCTGGCTGATTTTGATGTTATCTTTATTACAGGTGCTTGTTCGGGCTTGCCTTATGAGGTGGCAAAGGCTGCGTACAAGAAGAACCAAACTGAAATTTGGGGATATTCACCTGCGGTTGATTATCAGGGACAACTTATGCATACGCCCAATGATGATAACAGTATCTATTCAAAATTAATATATACTCCAGCCACTTTTGAGTTGGCTAATGATTTAAAAGCCTCCTTAAAATATAGAAATGTAATTTCTTCTGCAGTTTGCGATGGGGCGATTATTATCTCCGGTCGCTGGGGCACTCTTAATGAATTCACAAACTTGTTTGATATGGGAAAGGTAATTGGTGTTTTGACTAAAACTGGCGGAGTTGCGGATTTGCTTTCTGACTTAAATAAAAAGATACACAAGAAAAGTAAAGCAGTAGTCTTTTTCAGTGATTCTGCAGATCTTTTGGTGCAAAAGGTAATTAAGGAAATTAAAAGAAGAAAAGAAAAATGATTCTCTAATTAAATTTACAATAAATCTTCTTTTTTTATTCTTTGAATTAAAACTGAGGAGGAGACGTTAAACAAAGATGGTAATTCTTCAAGATAAGGAATAATAAATTCTTCTTCCTGATTGATTTTCTCTTTCTTTTATCGCTTTTAATACCTCAGTCTTAAGCTTCTCAGTTGGTACAAGTAAACAACCTGCGAATACGTTAGCTTGATATTCTAGCCAACCATAATCTTTCTCAGGCATATTTTCTTGGAATGCAATAAATTCTTCGGGTGCATAAAATTGCTCCTGGCTATAAATCTCTTCGTGTAATATTTTGTGGCCTAATTCATGTGCTAAGGAAAATCTAGACCTCTCCTCATATTTTAGAAAAACTGTATTGTCAATAAATATTTCGTTGCAAGCAGAATTTATAAAGGCGTCTATGTCAAAATTAGCCTTAAGTCCCTTTAATGAGGTTAATTTAATTTTTAAGTTCAGCTCAATAATATCCTCGATCGGTATAGGTAAGTTTAAGCCTAGATGTTTTTCTCTTAAAAATTCTTCTGTGGTTTGCTTTATTTGTCTGTAGGAAAGAATTTTTGGAGAGTTTGACATAAATATATTACTCTCCACCTTTTTCTAAAAAAGCGATGAGTTCTTTAAGTTTTTTCCTGTCTATTTTTCTGTTATCATTAGTTCTTAAAAATCTTGGCAACATTCTAATTACCTCTGAAGCGTCTTTTTTGATGTCTTTGGGAATATCATTATTAGCCTGATAAGCTAGATCAAAAAAAGTAATCCAATCTTGTGATCCTTCTTTCAATTCAAGGGATATGGCTAAAGCTTTTAATTTTTCCCCATCTTTTGGTGGTCTCAATTTGTCATTTTCGACTTTGCTTATATTGGCCGGGTCAAATCCATACCTAGAGCAATAGGCCCTAAGAGTCATTTTTTTTTCTATTCTTTTATTTCTAAAATACTCTCCAAATGTCATGTTGTAATTATTTTACAACACTAAAGACCAGAGAGTCAAGTTTTATTATTATGCCATAAAATCTACATACACTCTTGAAGGTTTTGGAACCGCTACTTTTCCTATTCTGTCAATATAATCACGAAAAAGCCTCCTGTTAAGGAGGCTATTGTGGAGATGTCGGGAAGTGATCCCGAGTCCAAGAAAACATTTTAAAAATTTCTACAAGCTTAGTTTATTGTTTTTTGATCACCTTACTCTTTGAAAATAAACATCCATAAGTAAAGCCAAGGTTATAAATTCGATAAGGAACTAACCATCTTCCTTATTATTTCCTAGGCTAAGGTTTATGCCCAAAAGATTCCACCTAAGAGAGAATATTAAGGACACTCTAAACAGGGCTTAGGCATAAGCCAAAACTGGCTGTCTTTGAGAACTGGCAAGCTTGCGAAGAATCGCAAGCTTTTCAGCTAACAATGCTTTTTTAGCATTTATTTTTTGATTTTTGTTTTACGTCTGTAAATCAAAGACGGCTTGCATTTTTTAAAGTGCTAAATCTTGTCGATGCAATTGCATCCCCAATAACGTGAAGTTTATCACCTCGAAGCTAAAATGTCAAGTTTACGAGGCTAATTCTTGGTCTAAATTCCTTTGGATATCTTTCTTTTTAATACTTTCCTTTTTGTCATATTTTTTCTTTCCGCGTCCTAATGCTACTTCTAGCTTTACAAATCCATTTTTTAAATACATAGAAACTGGGATTAGGGAAAGATTACTTCCTTCAGTTTTTGATTTTAAAGAAATGATTTCTTTTTTATGCATTAAAAGTTTTCTAGTTCTATGCTGATCATATCCTTCAATTTGACCTGGTTGATAAGGAAATATTTTTGCATTTACAAGATATGCCTCAGAGCCTAAAATACGAACAAAACTGCCTGATAAATCAGCCTTACCTTCTCTTAGGAAGTCAAATGGCAATTTATTTAAGGTCTATTTGAAAGATTTTATTGTTATTTAAAATAAGGACTTTTTTATCCGCTTCTAAAACTTCAAAGTCGCTGGCGTTTTTAACTACACCGGCAAGGTATTGAGCTTTAAAACTTCCAGTTTTATCAAAAACTACAACCCTTGAATTTCCTTTGTCCAAGACATAAATATTATCAAAATCAGTATTTGCATAAATTTTAATTGGGTTTGACAGTGGTTTATCCAACCCTTTTAGAGAGAAATCCTGGGCTTGTCCTTTAAAATATTTAACGACGTTTCCATCGCTAAATAAAACGTAGACATTATTGTCTATCGCAATTGAGACAGCTTTGGAAAAATCAGGAGTAACACTTTCCGAAAAATAATTGGATTTTTGATATTCAGATCCTGTATTTACAAATTTTAATATTTGATTTTTATCTTTATCGACTAAATATAAATTAGTATTATATACTGCAATTCCTCCGACATCTTTCCAATCTTTATCATTTTCAAAAAGCGTTTTAGATGAAGTTTGTCCATTTACAATTGAGGCAAGCTCAGATGCATCTACGAGATATGTATTTTTATCATCCTTAGTAAAGTCAAGCGCATTTTCTTTTGTTTGGACTAAAAGATAGGGACTTTCTGAAAGGTTTACCCCTGCTGCATTTACAGACTGTGATATTGCAGAAGAACCCAAAGCCGTATCAATTTTTGCTAAAAGCTCTATGACTTTACTTTCTTGACTAGAATCTTTAGGAAGAGTTGATTTACCATCATTTAAAATTTTCTTTGCCTGCTGGAAACTATCTTTTGCAAGTGTTTGATTTAAATCCATTAGGCTTTGACCTTCTTCATATTTTTTTAAAGCCTGCGGATAAATACTTGCAAACTGACTTTGAACTTTTTCAACTCCTTGTTTTTGAAGAGCAAGAAATACGCTACCAACAAACAAAATGACTATAACAACTACTATCAAAAGTATTACTTTTCGTGGTTGACTTAGGCCGGAAATAGAGGGAATTCTAAGTCTTTTAAGAATGGAGAAAGGGGAGGAAAGCTTTGTTAACAAAGTTGTCTTTGGTTGTCCATTTTCTGTTGCAAAGTATCCTGTTTTATTTTCACTTTGGTCTTGTTGAGAGATAGGTTCTTGATGTACTTGTTCTTGGCTTTTTTCCTCTGGCGCAAATTCTTCCACTTTTGTCTGCTCTTTATAATTTACGATTACTGCTGAAGCTGTTGGATTTTCTTTTTCATGAATAAGTGGAGCAAGATTTTCTGAAGCGTCAGTTATTGTTGAGTTTTCTAAAAACTCCAAAAGAGTTGAGTCTGAAATTACTTCAGAAAATTTTCTTGTCTGTAAAATTAAAACATCAGCGTCTTGTAAAAAACCGGATGCTTCTTTTATTGAATCGTTTGCCTGATCACTTGCCTCAAGAAGTGTTCCCAAAGTTCCGTCTCTTTTAATATCAGCTTTTCCATTTCCTAAGATATATAAATATAAAACGTTTCCAACAATTGATCCTGCTACAAAGGAGAGTGAAACGTTTTGGGGAACTTTTTGTAAAGTGGTTGAAACGGCCTGTTTTATAGATTCTAAATCTTTTGTTTCAAGAGTAAAAAACTCTTGTTCTAGTGTATTTAATATTTCTTTTCCAACTACGTTTAGATAATCTTTTTCTTCAACTTCTGGCTCTTTTTCTAAAGAAATTACGGCAAAAAGCTTTCCCGCGCTATACGCCTGAGACCAGCCATATGGAGTTGGATTGGCTACGATTTTAGCAAAGTTTAAGTTAGATTCTGCCATATTTCCTCTATAGTATAACAAGGGCTGTCAAAAAAAGCGAAACAGAGCCAATAATTAAAGCAATAATAATCGATTTTAAGACAAAAGAATCATTAGTGACGTTAACTAAAGCTTGCATTAATGTAACTTGTCTAAGAACAACGATTAAAAAAAGAATAAACATCAGATCAGTTGCAAGAAAAAACACTTTGGTAAGCACAAGTATTAAATTATTTGCAAAAAGTAAGTTAAAGATGTCCATTTGGTTTTCCTATTAAATCTTCAATAATGTGAACTGCGTTTTCAGGCTGGGGTGCTGCCTCAAACTCAAAATTTGTATAGGTTCCGGCTGTTTGAACAAAAACATCACCATAGTTAAAAAATGTTCTTACTGCTCCAGCTTGAATAAAACTTACGTCTTGGATAAGAGAAAGCTTTGTAGTTGCAATATTTTTATAGATTAAGCCTGAAAAATCTATATCAACAACTCTAATATTAGTTACAAAAGCAATATTAAAATACCAGGTAATAAAGTTTACGTAGATATAAGAAAAAATAACTAAATAATAAAAAGCCAAGAAAAATAGAATATATTTAGTTGGGAAACTGATAATTTGTCCTCCAAAATTAACAAAAAGGAAAGCAAGTAAAGGAAGTAGAAGAAAGATAATGCTTACAAAAACCCATTTAAAATTTGTAATAACCGCTTTTCTTATAAATAAAAGTATTTTTTCATCCTTTTCCTGGTTTTTGAAATTTATTCCTTGGGGATTTTTATAAAACGCTGAGAAAAGGTGCATTCGTTTTTGATGAAAATTATTATCGTCTAAGTTTTCCAAATGACTGTTTTCTTCATGACCCAAAGTCTTACTTACAGTTGTGGCAGGATTTTCTGTTTGTTTGTCCGTAGCAACAAAAATATCTGGCATAAATTATCTTTGCTCTATATTATACAACGGACCAACAATTTGTATATTGGCAGATGCTCTGAGGTTAAACCAATCTTTAAATTCAGAGCCACTGATTGACGTTGAGCCGCCGTCTCCTGAAATATTAACAGTTGTAGTTCTGCCTGCTCCAAAGTCAGCTGAAATAGAAACGCTTGAGACGTTTGTGTATGGAGTAATACCCCTTCCGCTAAGCTCCTGTTTTACTTTATCCTCATTCCATGTATCAGTTCCTGCAGGATTTGGTTTGTCGGTTTGGTATAAATGTTCACTCGTTGATCCATCTTTCTTTGCAAGTAGTATTATATTTGCAATATCTGCAATCTCAGATGATTTTAACCAAGCAGTTTTGTTGTATTGGCTTCTTGATCCCCAGTCACAATAAAACCAAGGAGAATCTTTGTCATAGGCATTAGACGTGAGTTCTGAAAATCCTCCTGCGGATCCATTTGTCGTATCTGTTGCGTGTTTTGTCCATGATGTGTCACTCCAGCCGATTTCACCAGTTGAGAATACATATCCTCCATGAGTTGAAGAATACCAAGCTTTGACTGGGTTTCCACCTTGGACCATTACCCATCCTTTTGTTTCATTAACTGCCTGTTCCCATCTTCCACCTTTTGGATCAGGTTTAAAGACCTGACAACTTTGGGTTGTGCAAATAGATCCAGCACCATTATTTGTATAAGAAAGAGCGTAAGATCTTGCAGCAATTGCTTGAGCTTTTAAAGCTTCCATTTCCCAAGACTCAGGCATTTCATAAATTCTTTTAACATACTCTTCTATGTTGTATCCTCCGTATCCTTCAACGTTTATATTAATATCTGCGCTGTAATCTTTTTTGAGTTCAAAGTTTTGATAATAGGCGTTAAGTATTGTTTCCGCATTTTGTCCAGCTTTTGCCCTTCCGTTTGCCCCATACTGATTAAGTCCGGTTCTATTTGGAACGCCATAAGTAAAGAAGGCAAATCTTGGAGAAAAACCTGGGTCTTTATCTCTATCATCAACACAGCCGGACATTCCTGTACTTGCAGACCTTGGAATATTAAGGCTTGCTAAGCGCTGAGACAATATTTCCTGTTGTCTTGCTGAAAGTTTTGCAATTTGGGAAGAAAGTTTTGCCTGATATGATTTTGCTTCACCGACTACTATATCAAGTTTTTCTTTAACAACAACAATTTCTTTTTTCTCATTTTCAAGTTCTTTTTGTCTTTGTTCAAGATTTGTTATAGAGATAACGATATTTGTGATAATGGCTTTATCTCTATCTGTTGCCACTTTTTGATACTCCAGAGTTTGGGTTAATTCTGAAACAGAATTTGAAGAAAGTAGCAAAAGCAGAGGTGAGTTATAGTAGGATTTAATATAGTAATCTCTGATCGTTGCATATAAAATTTGTTGTTGTTTTTCCAAATTTTTATAACTTTCATTTATATTTCTTTCTTTTACGACTAAATCTTTTTCTATAAAGTTAACTCTTGCCGAAATTGCATTAACTTGATCTTCTAGGGGCTTTGTTGCTTTTTCAGATTGGCTTTTTGCTTGGCTTAAATCGTCAAGACATTTACCTATTTGATCTAAATCCAAAGACGAGGGGTTTTCACAAGTTGAGTTTTGTGCATTTACAAAATGAACAAAAGTAAAGGAAGTAAAAATCGTAAAAAAAAGTAAAAAGAGCAGTTTTTTCATGTGAGTTTTATTATATCAGATTAACTTTCATATCTTACCATTGACATTGTTAAATTTAAGTTTTAGAATCTAGACGATGACATTACACGAACTTCCGTCATCTGCCCGAGTTTCAGATGGAACACCTCCTCCTGTTCCACCAGTTGATAAGAAAGAGACTCTCATTCCTCCAGATGATTACATTCGTAGACTATACGATGAATCCTTAAAATGGTTAACAGAACAACTTGGAGCTCAAGTTGTTGCACGCTTTAATAAAGATAATGTAAGAGAATGGGGTCATAGAATACAAAGACGCTTACTAGGTGATGATTTTCAGGGGATGGTTGAAGGGGTGGTTGATGGAGAAGATATTGTTCTTCCAGAAATTCCTGACTGGGATACAGTTGAAGCTCGTGATGCAACTACAATGGGCATGCCATTAGACTTAGAAGAAGGTGTAATTTTAAGAGATCAACATCATGAATATGCACTTGTTTTAGGAACTCGACATCATAGACACAGTGATTCAGGACTTGGTTTTCAGGCTGGATATGCTGAACATGGGCAGAGGCCTGTAACTAGTGATGTCCATGATCTACCTGCACTTCTCAATCCACTTGCCAACAACGCAACTGTAGATTTTTCCATAAATCGTTTTGGTCCCCTTCGTATTGATATTTCAGGGTGGGCAAATTCATGGAGGAATGGAGGCGTCAGGCTGTCAGATTCTAATGACAGACCCCTACGAACTGAGACGGGATTCAGCGAATCAATGGTACTTGTTAAAGATACGCTTACAAGAGGACATAGAAGCCCAACTTTAAGATAAATAGGTTCTAACATCATCCATCCCACACGGAGCATTATAGGACTCGAACGGACTATGACTCTAAATGGTTCTTGACCGACACACAGAGCCAGATATTTTAAGGATTAGAAACTTTATCTTCTCTTATCGGTTCGTAATTCTCTTTTATTTCACCGTTAACCATGATCTTTTTAAATTGAGCAAAAATGGATCTTTCATTACTAAGTCTTGGTCCATCCTGTAACCCAAAATGAATATGAGGTTCGCTCGTGTTTCCAGTATTTCCACAAAGACCTATTACATCTCCTGCCTTAACAAGATCTCTGACCTTAACAGTAATTGAATTGTATTTAAAATGTCCTAAAAGACTATATTCTCCATTTTTGTGATCTATAATTACAGCATTGCCTATACCTACGTTTCTATCTCTTTCTCCAGGTTTGTTGTCATACGCACCACTTACGACTTGAATTATTTCACCATCTCCTGGAGCGAGTACTTCTTTGCCAAAGACTTCATAATATTCTAATTTAGTACCATCTCCTGCATGTCCATTTCTAAAATCATAAGCATAAAGCTGGCTTTGTGGACCTTTATCAGGTGTTCTTATATGACTATTTAATGATGCATCTCTTCCACCGTTAGTGACTGTCCATATTCCCTTAAAGGGGAGTATTAAATCTGTTTTGGTTTTGTAATCCATTAGCTATATATTAACATAATAGGTTCTAACGTCGTCTATCCCTCGGAGCCAGATTTTTAGCTTCCCCTGTTGCAAATTTTAAACTTATGTGCTATTGTAACGCTTAAGGAAGATAGGCAGATGGAAGAAAATCAAAATTTTGAAACGCCTACTCAATTTGCTCCTGCCCCAAAGAGGAAAATCAATAAACGATTTATTTATTTAATTGGTTTAGTAATCTTTTTATTTGTTGCTTTTTTAGGATATAGTTTTTTGGGCTCACAAACTTCTACGAATAATCAAAACGCTTCTCAAACGCCAACGCCTACTGAGTTTATAATTCCAACCGATACGCCGACTCCAAGCGTGGAAGCAGAAAAAACACCTACTCCAACAGAAAAACCAACTGATACGCCGACTCCAAGACCAACGCAAAATCCACTTGATAGTGCAACGGGTTTAGACAGAAGTAATTTAAAAGTTACTGTTCAAAATGGAAGTGGAGAGGCAGGAGTTGCTAAAAAAGGAGTAGATTTATTAGTTAGCCTTGGGTATGACGTTGCATCACCTCAAAATGCAGACAAAGAAGATTATATTGGAGTCACTGTTCAGCTAAAAGCAGGCAGCAGCAAATACTTAAATCTTCTTAAAAATGATCTTTCTAAAGAATATACTGTTTCAACGTCTTCATCAGATCTTGCTGATAGTTTTTCCACGGACGCTTTGGTTATAATAGGTAAATAATGACTATTTTCTTAGGCGCTGACCACAGAGGTTTTGAATTAAAAAAAGCTCTTATTGATTGGCTTTTGGCTAATGGCTTTGAGGTAAAAGACCAGGGCGCAGACCAATTTTTAGATAATGATGATTTTGTGGAGTATGCAGTTAATGTTGGAGAAAAAGTGTCAAAAGACAAAACTGCAAAAGGTATTGTTATTTGCGGATCAGGAGCAGGTGTTGAAATTGCAGCTAATAAAGTTAAGGCCATTAGGTGTTCTTTAGGCCAATCAGTAGAGCAAATTACAAAAGCAAGAGAGGCAGATGACATTAATGTTTTGGCAATAGCGTCTGATTTTACCGATAGTCAAAAGGCAAAAGATTTAGTTGAAACTTTTTTGAAAACTTCATTTATTCCAAACGAAAATCACCTCAGAAGAATTGAAAAGATTAATAATATTGAGTAATTTATGCAAGTAATTCCAGGTATTTTGGAAAACAATTGGGGATTAGTTTTGGAAAGAATTGAAAAAGTAAAAAGTTTTTCAAATACAGTTCATATAGATGTAATTGACGGGAAATTTTCTCCCAATACAAGCTTTTTGGATCCACAACCTTTCTCAGTATATGCTAAGGAACTTTTTTTTGAAGTTCATTTAATGACTGATAATCCAATAGAATACCTAGAGCCTTTTGCAAAAGCTGGTTTTAAAAGATTTATTGGCCACGTTGAAAAAATGCCAGACATTTCAGAATTTATTGCCAGAGGACAAATTTTAGGGGAAGTAGGGCTTGCAATTGATGGGCCAACAAATATTGAGAGTCTAAATATTCCCTTTGATGATTTAGATTTAATTTTAATAATGGGGATAAAAGCAGGTGCTTCAGGACAGGTTTTTATGCCCCAAATATTGGAAAAAATAAAAACAGTGAGGGCAAAAACTAATATCGCCATTGAAGTTGATGGGGGAATAAATGATAAAAACATTGCTGACATTAAAAATGCCGGTGCTAATCGTTTTGTAACAACGAGTTTTGTGTTTAATAGTCCTGATCCAATAAGTGCATATAAAACGCTTGTTGATCTAACTATGCATTAAAGGGGTTGTAACATTCCGCTTGGAGTAGCTATTTGACTACAGCTGACATTAGTTTCAGTTCCTTTTATAAAGTATTCTGCTCTTGTTCCGCATTTTTTCTGTACAACATTTTCAGGCATTTTATAAGAAAGAGTATTAACGTTTCCAAGTAGATTGGTCATTATTTTGTTCCAAATTGGAGCAGCGCCTGTAATACCCGAGGCAAGGCTTTGGCTCATTGGGCTATTGTCATTATTGCCAACCCAAACAGCGACTAGAAAAGAGGGAGTATAGCCAATTGTCCAATTGTCTCTTTTATTATCAGTTGTTCCTGTTTTAACAGAAACTGTGTGTCTTGGGATATTTAAGGGAGAGTTTGATCCAAATTCCCAACTTCTTGCGTTATTATCCGCCAAAATACTTGAAATGATAAAGGTTACTCCACTGTCAAGCGCTTGTCTTTTTTCTATTCCGTTCTTTTGATATAAAATTTCACCTGAATAATTAGTTATTTTTAAAATTGGATTTACATCAACTCTTTGGCCTTGGTTTGCAACCGTTCCATATGCAGTTGCCATATCTGTCATTTTAACTTCCGCAGCGCCAAGTGTCAGTGAAAGTCCATATCTTTGTGGATCGTTCCAAGTCGTTATTCCCATTTTTTTAGCTGTTGCAATCATAGTTGGAATACCAATTTTTGCAAGTGTTTTTACCGCCGGAATATTAAAAGAATTTGCAAAAGCAATTCTTAAAGGAACTCTTCCATGAAATGCTCCGTCATAATTTAGGGGAGAATAATCAGGAGCTCCTGCTACTCGATAAGTTACAGGAGAGTCGTCTAATATAGTTGCTGCGGTAAAACCATTAGACATTGCAGCAGCGTATGTTACGACTTTTATAGAAGAACCAGGTTGTCGAAGACTAGTTGTTAAGTTTACATTTCCGCCATTTGGATCGTCATAGTCTCTACTTCCTACCATTGCCAAAATATCTCCATTTTTAGGGTTTGTAACTAAAGCTGCCCCGTTTGTAAGATTTAAATAAGCGTTTTCGTCTACCTCAGTTCTAACTATTTCTTGTGCTGCGTCTTGGGTTTTTAGATCTAAAGACGTAGTAACAATCAGTCCGCCTTTTTCAACCATTGTAAGGCCGTATTTTTTAATAAGAAGGTCTTTGACGTACATTACAAAATGAGGCGCATAAATAGGAGTTTGTGGAGTCTCAAAAACTAAAAGCTCATTTAACGCTTCTTGAGCCTCTCTTTTAGTTATAGAATTTAAAGAAACCATTTTATTTAAGGTGTCTCTTTGTCTTTTTTTCCAAAGATTTGGGTTTTCTCCAAAAGGGGAATAATCACTTGGAGCTTGTGGCATTCCTGCTAAGAATGCACTTTGGGCAAGGGTTAAGTTTTTAACACTTTTACCAAAATAGCTTTGAGCAGCTGATTCAACTCCCCAAGCAGTTCCTCCGTATGCAACTTGATTAAAGTACATTTCCAAAATCTGGTCTTTTGTGTAGATTTTTTCTGCCCAGAAAGCCAAAACTATTTCTTTAAATTTTCTTTCAATTGTTCGCTCAGGCGTTAAGAGTGTTGATTTAATAAGCTGCTGGGTTATTGTTGAGCCTCCTTGAATTGGTTTTCCTGAGAGATTAGCAATTGCAGATCTAATTATGGCGTTAGTATCAAAGCCAGGATTTGTATAGAAATCTTTATCTTCAATCGCAATCGTTGCATTTATTAAATCTTTTGGAATAGAGGATAAGGGAACTAACGTTCTAATTTCATTAGCATAAATTTGGTATAAAAGCTTTCCGTTCCTATCATATATTTTGGTCGTTTGGGGAATTTGTCTATTAGCCAGTTGTTTTGGGCTAGGAAGACTATTTAGGAAAAAATATGTTGAAATTGGAGTTAGTACAAAAACAATACAGATTAAAAATCCAAATACGAAATATTTAAACTTTATCCAAAGATGACGAGGTTTTGGATAAACTGGTACAGCATTTTTTTCGATTTCTTTTAGCTTTGCTTTCTCTTTTCCTTCAAGTCTTTTTTTCTTTCTTGTCAGTTTTCTTCTGAAAGCTTTTAAAGAAAGCAGGAGTCTAAATTTAGCAAGTTTTCCCTTTGTATCAAGTTTTTTAAAGCTAGAGGTTATTTTATTTTTAATTGAGCCAACGGTTTTTTTGGTCGTTTTGTAGATAGCTTTAGGAATATCTATGACTAGCTTTAAAAGAAAGAGTGTTATTAACAAGAAAGCCTTGCTATAAAAAAGCACGAAGTCACCTATGGTTGCAAGACCAATTAATATTAGATTAATAATGTATGCCAAAAACTTCATAAAACAGATATTTAAAATAGAGTTGATGGATTATACTATAGGTATAGATTTTTTAAAAGAGGATTATGGTGTAGGTGTTGGCGAGACCTCTGGAGTAGGATGGGGGCAAGTTAAGCAATATTGATCACCTGTTGGATCTGTAAAAACTACTGCATCTTTTAGTTCAAGATTATCTGTTTGGCCTTTTTTAGCCAAATCTTGAGTATTTTTATCTATCCAAACCTGTGAAGTTCCTGGAGGCTGGCTTTTAGGCTCAGATCCTTTTATAAAATATTCAAGTTTCGTTGGACAACTTGCTCCACTTCCCTCTGGTGGTGGCAAGGTTCCTGTATCAGAACAAACCTGTTTTTGTATTACATCAGCTGGCCTTGATAGACCTTGAGGAGTTTTGCCTTTTAAAAGATAAGACATAATATCATTCCAAATTGGAGCAGCGCCTGTTACTCCTGAGACAACTCCACTCATTTGCGTATTATCATTGTTTCCAACCCAAGTGGCGACCAAGTATGAAGGAGTATAACCAATCGTCCAATTGTCTTTGTAGTCATTAGTTGTACCAGTTTTTACTGATACTATTTGGCCAGGAATAACAAGTTCAGAAGCTCCTCCAAAAGCGCCACGTGCGGCTCTATGAAGAGCCGGTGATATATTTTGAATAGACCTAGTGTGTCAGAATAAGGAAGAAAAAGAGTACGGCCACCACGATGCGGTAGATACCAAAGGGGATGAAGGTATGATTGCTGACAAATTGGACAAAAAGTTTGACCGCGATGGCGGCAATGATAAATGCCCCA
>Ga0075713_109_pt1 | contig 15546 bp, 13 predicted proteins | sample RifGroB1_FD_67774 | JGI IMG/M metagenome (GOLD analysis project Ga0075713, IMG submission 67774) | Microgenomates (Levybacteria) bacterium GW2011_GWB1_35_5 | reverse complement strand
TAAAACCTGTGTTCCATAAATATATTGTTTTTTTCTTTTCTTCTGATAATATTTTTTCTTTATTTATTATTTTAAATAAAACTTCCTGGGAATCTTTATCAAGGCTTTCCCAAAGCTCTTCTGATTGAAAATTAATTCTTTCATCATTACCTAAACCCAAATAAATATCTTCTCTTGTTTTTATTTGTCCTTTGCTTTCGTGTAAAAAAATAAGAGCAAGCTGTAAATACTGCGTGTATCCGTCGACGAGTTCAAATAAATAGTCTTTTAAGTCTTCAGGGATGGATACTCCAAATCTTTTTTTATAAGCCTCAAATATTATTCTTACATCTTCTTTTTGGGCAGGAGGAATATAGATATTTTTGAAAAAAAATGTCCATGATGTTTTTGGTAAAGCCAAAGGAAAAAGTTTTTTTAAAGGCTGATAGCTTGTAAAAACAAATGCAACTTGCTGGTTTGATGCTTTAATTCCCTCTAGGTTTGCAAAGAACTCTGTTGTAACAGAATCCTTCATCCTGTCAAACCTTAGGAAGAACAATGTTGGGACATATCCTTGCTCTGTAATTATTAACAGAGCAAGTTTTACGCTGTCTATAGTGTAAAACAAATCCTGAAGCTGAATGCTTTCCAAAAACATATTATTTATTTTATTTTTTATTTTTTCTTCAATTAATGAACTGTCAACGCAGTCAACTATTCTTTTTAAGGTTAACGTCCAAAAAGGATTAACTTCGCATTCAATTAAGTCATTAAGATCTATTGGAATAAATAGATGTTTTTTATAATCTTTAATATAAGTTCCGGCAATATCCTTGTTATTTAGAAAAAAGCGAAGAAAATTACTAATACCTACCTTTTTCATTCCTATTAAAACAGCGCTGTGTCTGTTTTTTAAATGCCTGCCGAGTTCTTCTGCTTCTTGCCTCCTAAATGTTAACGGATAACTTATTTCTATAACTGTAGGGGTCATAGCCTTCCTATTCTAGTTGCAACAAACTCTTTTATCAATAAGTTTAATTGTATTAATATCAGATAAAATCTTTTAATAGTATCTCAGACACCACCCCTAATTTAACAAGCTCATCTACTGAAGTATCGAAAAATACAACTGCGTAAGTAAAGATTCCTTTGATAAAAACAAATACCTTTTTTAGATAGCGCGTCCCAAATGCTAACACATAGTGGAAAATAAATTGTGACTAAAAGTTTTGAGCAAATCTTACACCCCTATTGTCCATCGTAGTCACAGCTACCAAAGATGCTTCTGCCCCAGAACTGCGTGTATAAAATCTAACTCCTGGTTGTCCTGTATATTTTGGATCATCAGTAATATGGGCTAAGACCATAAATGTTTTAGATCTTTCTCCTGGAACAAGTTCCTGCAGGGATAATAATCTTGCGTTAGCATTTCTAATTTCCGGGTTTTCATGCCAAGCTCTTGCCTCAACAAATGTATTTCCCTTAGCTTTAGCCGCAGCCGCAGCAATTACTCCCTCTGGCCATCCGCCAATTCCCATAACAACTTGCGCTCCTAAGTCCTGACTCCATTCTCCTGCAACAGAGGAAGGCAATAAATCTCCGCCGTCAATTAAATCCAGATCAACACCTAACTCAATTCCCGCCTGAATCACCGCTCTGTTTCTTGGCCTCTCAAGAACAGTTAATCTTAATTTCCTTGGATCATCAAATCTCAAACCATTTAGAATTTTTTTAAGAGTCACTTCTGGAGGATCGTCTAAGGATAATCCCTCAATATTAGGTGCAAAAAGTTTATCCATATAATCTATACCCAGGGGTGTTGCTATAAAACCGCCTGGTTCACTTATCGCAATTACAGACGAAGCTCCATCTCTTCCTTGGGCTGCAAACGTTGTTCCCTCCAGCGGATCATTAACTCCATCTATCCTAGAACCTCCTCTACCAAAGATACCTACAACTCTTCTTATTTCATGTCCATTAGCTATATCTTTTGCTCCTTCTCCATCTATCATATTTACTGTTCTATCTAAATCATTAAGTTGACCTATCATTACATTAGCAACTAAATTATCAAGTAAATCTTTTCTGTGTTTCAATACGTCTTTTGTAGCATCCATGGGGACTGGGGCTAATGATCTCATTATCTGCGCCACTGCCACAGCAGTATGCCCCACCACACCCTCCATATCTTTCTTCACTGCTCTTAGTTCTGCTGCCGCAATACCGTCCGCTGGTTCTCCTTTTGCTAAAAGCTGCATTCCGGGGATAGAAGAATGTACTTCAAGAAGTGTCATAAAAATCATATTACTAAACTTATTAATTATAGACTTGACCTGATTTTGATCTTTTCCTGTCAATAACCTGACAAAAATCTTCAGAGGTAAAGATTTAGTTAAAATTTAAATTTTTAGAGTATAATTCTTCTTATGGAAAAACAAAAAGCAAGAAGAATTTTATCGCTTCTTAAGAAGCACTACCCTAATGCAGCAATAATCTTAAAATATTCCAATAATTTTGAACTTTTAGTTTCTGTAATATTATCTGCACAAACTACAGATATTGGGGTAAATAAAGTAACAAAGGTAGTTTTTCCCAAATACCAAAAAGAAAATATAGAATTCGATAAACACTACGAAGAATATAAAAACCTTAAGCTTCCCAGAAAAGAGTTTGTAGAAATTGTTAACTTTGCCTTTGTTGATTTAAAAGAACTTGAAAATGATATTAAATCAATCGGTCTTTATAAAAATAAAGCAAAGAATATTAAAGCCACTGCATTAATACTTTTAAATGAGTTTGGTGGAATTATTCCAAAAAACATTTCAGAAATGATAAAACTGCCTGGTGTTGGCAGAAAAACGGCAAATGTAGTTTTGGGAAATGCTTATGGAATAGTTGAAGGAATTGCAGTTGATACTCATGTTAGGAGGCTATCTTTAAAATACGGTTTTAGTAAAAGAAACAATCCGGAAATTATTGAAAAAGACTTAATGGCAATTTTTCCTAAAAAAGACTGGTTTAAAATCACCTATCTTTTAATTGAACATGGAAGAACTCTTAGGAAATTAAAAAAAGATTTTATTGCTTTGCCAAAGTAATATTAAGCTCCAAATCTCTTTTTATGTCTTTTGAAAGAATAATTTTCCTATCAACTACAGTCATTTCTCTTGGAAGATTGACGGCAGAAAGACTATCGGCGAGGTTTAGTGAGAAAGAATATGGAATATTGTCAATTCCAGGCTGTTTAAATACTTTTAGATTATAAGAAAATGATGACTTAGTTAAATCAAGTTTTTGTGTCAGTTTATAATCTATTTCAACTATTTTAAGAACCTGTGCATCTACTGTAACTAAAAACCCATAAATAGTTTTGCCATTTTGATCAACTTTTTCTACCTCAAGGCCTGTTGGAGGAACGAAATTTTTCTTCTCATAAATAATCGGGTCTTTAACTGGATCTACAATCGACTGCTCTCTCCCATCTATTTTAATACCTGTGATTGTTGAACCAAGAGGAACAATAACTCTTAAATAATTTTTATAAAATCCGTTTTTACCTAAGAGTTTACTTGCATTATTTTTTAAACTAACTTTAACACTTTGAGTAATGCTTCCATCGCTTGCAATTGTTGAACTTTGAGAAAGACTTCTTGTAATAAAGTAGTTAACTTTATTGGCTGATAAATTTGCTTCATTTATGCCAATAAAATCATTTATTTTTGTTTTGTCATTTTTTCTGCTATCGACAAGCGTTGACCCAAAACCATTTACAGAAAAAAGAGATTGCAAAGAAACGTCGTTAAAGGCAAATAGAATATGCTTTTCATATAAAGACTTTGTTAATGCATCTAGAACATTTAAGTAGGAGATGTTTTTTTCCTGAGAAAGCTTTAAGCTTATTGAATTATATAAAGATCTTAAAAAGTCCTTTTTTTGCGTAGACCCGGGAAAAAAGTTTTTCTCAACATGCGTACTTGTTACTGCAAAAAGATTATCTGCCGTTACGGTTTCGCTATAGTCAACTACTTTTACAGGGCCAATTGCTAAAAGCAGGTTTTTTACAAATGAAAGATCAACGCCAATTACCCCATCAACTCTTTGACGCATTTCTGTATTTAAAAATACTGCAGAAGCTAATGCTGACTTTGAAAAATCAACGTCAAAATTACTATCTCTTAAATACCAATGAACTGACGGAAGATATCTTCTTATAGCAAATGGGGGCTCGACGTGTCCTTTTAATTGCCCATCTGCATCATAAACGTCTAAAAGTTTAAAGCTTTTTACTTTTCCTTTACCTATATTTAAAATTGCAAAAGACCCAATAAATCCCCCGCCAGGTCTTAACTCCATATTATTTTGCAGTAAAACTAAATATGTTTTTTCACCACTAAATCCCACTACTTGCGGCCAAACATCTATAGTTGAGGATGCAAATGAAATAAGATCAGTTAGCTTGATATCAACTGATTTTGGAATATTGCCTAATTGTTTTTCTTTTTGGTAAATAGTCAACGCATTTTTAAAATCATCTAAAGCTTTTAAAAAATCCTGCTCATCGGCTTTGGAATCAGAAATTATATTTTTTATGTTTTCAAAGCCAGTTAACAAACTTGACGCAGTATATGAAATTTCTATTCCTTGGTTTATTTTTTCTGATAAAAAAGACAAATTTCCCTCCATTCCTAAAATTTGAGCTTGCCTTCCTAAGAGGGCTGATGAGCTTTTGGCAAAATTAAAAAAATTATAGGCATTCAATGCCGAAGATTTTGCTCTTACCAGGTTTTGACTCTCAAGCGAGGTTATTAAATCCTTTGCAAACAATCCTCCTACTGCCAAGAATGAAAATGTTGCGATAAGAGGCAAAATTAAAAAAAATATTAAAGTAAGAAGCATTCCAAAAAAGATATTTGCAAACCTAAACTGGGAAAAACTTTTTGGCTGATCTGGCTCTCTTCTAACTTCCTCTATCTCCTTTTTGTTTAAATCTAATTTTTTAATTTTAGATTCTAAATCGTAATTTTGGTCAATAAGATATTTTCCATTTACGGAGGGATCAGGTTGTTCTTTTTTCTCTTTTCCATTTCTTACAAAATCAATTTTTATAGAAGGCTCTATTTTTTGAAACATATGGGCAAGGGTTAAAAGACTGGGTTTTTGTTTCGGATATGCGAAAAATATTCTATTGTCTTCTCTTTCTATAAACCCTGCTTGTAAAACAGCTGTCACTACGTCATCAAAAAACACTGGGTTTGTTTGACTTGCTCCTTCATTTGGAATATTAATTACTTTATCTTTTATTACAGAAGTAATAAATTGATTGATATATGCCTTAGGATCGTAAATAACATCATTTGCAAAAATATCTGCAGTTATTACAATTTTTACTTTTTCATATGAGTTAACGAAGTTATAGATGTAATCATCCGTAACTAAATTTATATTTATTGAAAGAGTAAGAACAGAGTTATCATGCCGTGCTTTTTTAATAAAGGAGGAGATAAATTCCTTTGAAATTACACCGTATTCATCAATAATAAAAATGTGTGAGTAGGTATTATCTGGAATCGTTGGGATTTTTTTGACATAGGGAATATGAATAATATTATCGTCTTCAATTTTTCTACTGCTTACAAAAATAACTAAAGACTCGCTAGATATCTCTTTAGCAAGAGCTTCTCCTAAAATACCAAGCTTATCTACGATTAAAATGGGGTATTCGTGTTTTTTTTCAGTGGTTTCAAAGGCAGGAATGTTCATTTTAGTTTTAGATTTTAAAATCAAGTGCCATATTAACTAAGGCATCTGCTTTTTTATTTTGCTCTCTGGGAACATGCATGTAATAAGTATCAAAGCCTAGCTCTTTTTCTTTTATCCTAATTTCAAAAAGAATATTACGAAGTACCGGGTTTTTTACTTTATATCTTCCAACTAGCTGAGAATATGCAAGCTGTGAATCCATATAAAATTCTACTCTTAAATCTTTAGGAAGGCTTTGTTTATTTTCCAAAAGCCAATTAAAACCGGCTAAAACTGCTGAGTATTCCGCAACGTTATTCGTTGCCTTGCCAATTCTTTTTCCAATTGATGCAAGCTCATTTCCGCTCTCATCTGTAATGTAAGCCCCAAGAGCTGATGGCCCTGGGTTTCCCCTTGAGCCTCCATCTGTATAGATAATTACCTTTGCCATAGTATGTTTAGGCTTGCATTCTAAAAAAATTTTAAGAATCTAAACTCAAATCCTATTTTCTATTCTAGCAGATTATTCTTTGAGTAAGCAGTATGTAATTAAGATTGTAAATAGAATCTGTGTTTGCTGAATTGTTAAAAGATAATGGTCGAAAAGACCTATAAATATAATTGAGAAGATTATTGAAAGCCTTATTATTTTCTTATCTTTAGACTTAATTGAGAGCTTCACTGCTTTAAAAAGCATATAAATTAAAACTCCAAACCCTATTACCCCAACTTGTGCCAGGGTTAAAAGAAAAATATTATGAACTGGCTGAATTAAAACCGGAGTATTAAAGCTGGTCTTTAAATTATTTAAAAAATTATTTATCCCAACTCCAAATACAGGATTTTTTAAAAACATTTCTATAGATGAATTAATCAGGCTTATTCTTTGTAAAACCGACTCATCTGAAAAACTTAGCAAAGTAAATCGTTCTAGAAAAATTGGGTTAAATAAAGTTAATAAAAAAATAATTAGAATTGTTAATAAAACAAAAGAATTGTTTTTCAAAAACTTGGGATTGATTTTTAGTTTCTTGTATTTTCTTACAATCATAAGGACAAAGTAGATTAGTAAAAATATTAACCAGCTAGCGATTGCAATACGTGAGAATGAAACAAGTATACCAATGGTTGAGAAAAATAAAACAATAATTAAGAAATATTTGCCTATCAACTGCTTAAAGCTTAAAACAAAAATTGAAGACAAAACTAAAAAACCTCCTAACACATTTGGATGGGAGAAAGTTCCATAGGGTCTTAAGACTAGTGCTCCATTTATTGAAGCGTTTGCGATTGCCGGAGTCTGCTGGTTAAAACTTCTCTCGCCCAAAAAATATAACACTCCCTGAAAAGATCCTTGATTTAAATATTGCAAAAAAGAAAGTAGAGATTCAAAAATAATTCCCAATCCTAAAAGAAAGACTATAGCTTTTTTATTTAATTTTTCAAAGTTAAAATAGACAAAAAGACCTAAATAAATAAATTCTAAAAATTTTATTATTCCAAAAATGCCACTAGCCGGATTTTTAGAAACACTAACCCCTACTAAAAGAAACAAAATAAAAAGTAAGAACAAGAAGACATTTCTTTTGTATTTGCTAATTAGTATTTTTAAAATGTTTTTAAAACTAAGGAGAAAAATTAGAAAAATTAAAATATCCGTTAGATAGATTGTCAAAGATAAATAATCTATTCTAAGTCCATAAATAAAAGAAAATTGCGGGAAGAAATGTTTACCTAACTGTGTGGGCAAAAGTAAAATAAGAAGATAGAAGAAAACAAAGGAAGCCTTATTTTGGCCTAACGACCAAAACTCTTTCCCTGCCTTCTCCGCTTGACTCCGAAACAACTTCATCATCTTGTGCAAGAATTAAATGAATAATTCTTCTTTCCCATGGCTTTAACTCTTCAAGTATTACTTCTCTGTTTTGCGAAACTGCCTTTTCTTTTGCATCGCTGGCAAGCTTTTTTAGCCATTCTTCCCTATTTTTTTTATAATCTCCAACTTCTATTGAGACTCTTTTAAAGCCTCCAAGCTTTTTAGCAAGAACTAGTGCCAAAATAAGCTGCAAAGCATCAAGAGTTTCACCATGATAGCCAATAATCATTCCGCTGTCTTGTGTGTCTAGCGTGAGTTTTATTTCTTCTTCTGTTTCTTCTAATTCAAATGAAGTCTCTATAGAAAGATTTTCAAAAAACTCTTTTATATATTCCTCTGTTGTTTTTTTTGTTGTTTTTTTAGCTTTTGACATATTTTTTTATTAAATCTTCAAGCCCACCAAGACCTGAAATTTTATATTGCTGCATAATACCAAAAATTGTAAACGTATTCCAGTATAAAGAAAGGCCAATTGGAAAAGTATAAGACAAAAATCCAATCATAACTGGAAAGATGTAAAGGGATTGTGTCTGGAATGCTGACGCAAAATCCTCTTTCTTTTTGTCTTTAACCTCTATTTTTTTATCGCCAACTGCTGCCATCATCATTTTTGATTGAACAAATTGAAAAACCCCGGTAAGAATTGGGACAAGTAGAATAATTGGTCCCATTGTTGAAATTAATTGTCCTGGGTTTTGCGCAAGGGGGATGCCAAAAAAATATACATCCCAAGGCCTATCTAGTTTTAGGAAATCTGAGTACGCAAGTTTATTTACCTCAGCAACTGTATTTGCTCCAAGATTTATAACCTTAATCAAAACTGAATAAAGTCCCCAGATTACTGGTAGCTGAATTAAAACAGGAAGACATCCCGCAGCTGGATTAACTCCAAATTCTTTATAAAGCTTCATTGTTTCCGCTTGCAGGGTTTTTGCGTCACCTTTGTGCTTATCCTTAAGTCTTGATAAGTGCGGCGCAACATCCTGCATTTTCTTTGAAGCTTTAAGCTGAGCAGAAGTTAAAGGATAAAGAATAAATCTAATTACAATTGTCAAAACAATAATAGAAAATCCTAAAGCAAATGGAACATTTAAACTAAACAAAACCTTATAGATTAAAAGAAGAATATTGATTATTGGATCAACTACTATTGTGTCAAAAGAAATCATATGTTTTTAAGCAAACTTATAATAAGGCTGGCATTTTAAAAGCCTTACCAATGAAAGATAGCCTCCTACTATAATTCCTTTTTTATGTATAGACATTTTTGCATATTCACTGCATGTTGGCGTAAACCTACATACGCTATTTGTTCCGGCAAGCTGGCTCATAAAAGGAGAGACTATGTTTTGATAGAAAGCTATTAGTAAATTTAAAACTGTTTTCATTTTAGTAAATTATTTATTTTAAAGGTTTCTTTTAAGTTTTTTTCTAAATCTTTTTGTGATTTTTCCAAGATCTCTTTTTTTACTATAAAAATAAAGTTGTATCCTGGTTTTATCTCTGTAAGTATTTCTTTAAGAGCTCTGGCTAAGCTTCTTTTTATTTTGTTTCTTATTACCGCTTTTTTGTCAATCTTTTTTGAGATAATAAAGACAAATTTTGATAAGCTCTCTCCATTTTCCCAAAATCTTAATGTAAAGAAAAAAGTGGAGATTGTTTTTGCGCCATTATTCTTTTTTAAAACTTTCAGCCGGTAATCTTTTTTTAACATTAACTAGAGAGCAAGTTTTTTCCTACCTTTTAATCTTCTTTTTTTTAGAACTTTTCTGCCTGAATTAGTTTTGCTTTTTACTAAAAAACCATGTTTCCTTTTTCTTTTGATTTTTTGAAGTTTTATAGATTTTTCCATTGTCTAAGTATATCAGAGTTTACGCTTGTTTTAAAGAGCAAAATAAAAACGATCTAGTTTTATCCACTTTACCATCTTGACAAAAAGTTATCCACATTATTAAACTCCATCTACTATGGAAGACCTTAAAAAGCTTTGGAATACAGTCCTTGGAGAAATAGAAGTAGAGGTTTCAAAAGCAAACTTTCTAACTCTTTTTAAAAGAACCAGCCTTATCTCCCTGGAAAACAATGTTGTTACAATTGCTGCGCCCTCTACGATGATCATTGACCTTTTGCAAAGAAAGTTTTATGACATTATTAAAAAATCTGTTGATAAAAATATTGGAGCAGAGGCTCAAATAATTTTTGTTCCTAAAACAATTATAGAAGTATTAGAAACTGCTTCTAAAGACGGCACTCTTTTTTCAGAAGATGAAAAAGTAGGCAAGCCAATTGGTCATCCTCCCAGAGTAAGAGCTGATTATACGTTTGAAAACATGGCTGTCTCATCAAGCAATCAACTCGCTTTTGTTTCTGCGACAACTGTTGCCAAGAATCCAGGGGTTACATATAACCCTCTTTTTATTTATGGCCCAACAGGAGTAGGGAAGACTCATTTAATGCAAGCTGTTGCAAACGAAGTCTATTTTAAAAATCCAAACAGAAGAATTCTTTACACAACGAGCGAAGAGTTCACAAATGAAGTGGTTGAGGCAATAAGGACAAATAATACGGCTAATATGAAAAGAAAGTTTAGGGAATTAGATCTTTTAATAATAGATGATATTCAATTCGTTGCTGGTAAAGAAAAAATCCAGGAAGAACTTTTCCACACTTTCAACACGCTTGTGGATAAAAGCGCACAAATCGTTCTTTCTTCAGATAGACCCCCAGCTGAGATTAAACAAGTAGAAAAAAGACTTTTATCAAGATTTGCAGGAGGGCTCACTGTTGACGTACAATCTCCAGACTTTGAGCTAAGAACTGCAATTTTGCTTATTAAGGCTAAAAAATATGGAGTGGGACTTTCTATTGAGCTTGCAAAACTAATTGCCCAAAAAGAGCAGGACGCAAGAGGACTGGAGGGTCTTCTTCTTAGGATTATTACCCAACAAGGGGAAGATGAAATAACAGAGGATATTGTCTATTCTGTTTTGTCGCTAAGTAAAGACGAAAAGCCGGTAACTCATCATCCAGATGAGGTAATCGAGAGCGTTTGCAGTTTTTATAACGTCAAGCTAACGCAGCTTAGAAGCGCAAAAAGAGACGCTTTTTTAGTTAGGCCTCGTCAGGTAGCGATGTTTTTACTTAAAAAAAAGCTTGGCCTTACTTTTGTTGAAATAGGCCATCTTCTTGGAGGGCGGGATCATACAACAGTTATATACGGTGTGGGAAAGATTGAAAACATGCTTGAAAAATCTCTGATTTCCGATGATATCTTGGGGATAGTTTCTCCTAACCCGGGAAAAAATGTGAATTAAACGCCTTGCTTTTGTTATTAACTTTTTATCCACATTTTTATCCACACGATATCAACTTAAAGCCAGGCACGCGCTCTTGCTTTTTTCCACTTTTCCATATACACTACAACAACTACAAATAGATATATATGTTAGTTTCTTTTCTCTCAGACAACCTTGTTAAGAAAATTTCCTTTCTAAATCATGCAGTTTCAACCAGAAGTCAACTTCCTATTCTTTCCAATTTCCTACTCGTTGCAGAAAACGGAAAACTAACGATTAGCGCAACTGATCTAGAAATGGGAATTGTATCCTCGATTTCTGCAAACGTACAAAAGGAAGGGTCAGTTACCGTTCCAGCCAAAAACTTCTCAGACCTTTTTTCAAATATTTTAAACCAAAAAATCACCCTAGAGACAGAAGAAAACATTTTAAAACTAAATGGAGAAAAGATAAAAGCAACTTTTCAAACAATGCCTGCAGAGGATTTCCCAAAGCTTTATGACCAAAAAGGCGCAGAGATATTAAGCCTAGAGAAAAACGAAATAGAGCGGTTTTTTACAAGAACTACTTTTGCCGCAGCCGTTGACACGACAAGACCAGCTTTATCCGGAGTGCTTTTAGAAAATCAAAAAACTGGCCTTGTCTTTGTTGCAACTGATTCATATCGCTTAACACTGCAAAAAACACCCCTTAAGGCCCTAAAGGAACTGGAGAAGGCCATTGTGGTTCCAGCAAGAATAATTAAAGAAATGTCTTTTGTAAAAGAGGAGGACGATAAGGTTAAATTCTATGTTGCAAAAGAGAGTAACCAGATTTTAATACTTCAGGGAGAGACAATAATAGTCGGAAGGCTTATGGATGCAAATTATCCTGAGTATTCCAAGATTATTCCTACAAATCAAACCACAAAAACAGAAATAGACAGAGAAGAGCTTCTAAATGCAATTAGAATTTGTTCTGTATTTGCCAGAGAAACTGCAAATATAGTTAAGTTTACTGTTCAAAAAGAAAAATTAATTGTTTCTGCAAACTCACCAGCAGTCGGAGAAGATCTTGTTGAGGTTGAGGCAGAGCTAACAGGAGAGGAAAACGAAATAGCTTTTAATGCAAAGTATCTAATTGATATTTTATCTATTCTTTCCGAGGAGCTGTTGGTTTTTGAAATGACAGGACCCTTAAATCCAGGAGTTTTTAAGATAAAAGACGATAACAACTTTCTCCATTTAATAATGCCTATTCGGGTTCAGGGCTGACTTAGACCCAGAGCTATTCTTCCGGAAGGGGATCAGAAACAAGATTTAATTCACGGGCGATTTTTTGCATAAAGCTGTCTTTATCTTGCGGGATAAAATAAAGAATCGCTCCAACATCCTTACCGTCGTTTTCAATTGCGATGCCCTCGTTTAAGTAAACATACCATGAATAACTATCTCCTTTTTCAAAAAGCGTTATGTCAGGCAGGCCGTACTTAGAGCTATAGTCGCTGACATTTCCCCTGTATGACCCGAAAACGTTTTCATTTGAATACACTACGGCATCATTTTCAACAAGAACCATATTGGTAAAGCTCTCAAGCGGTGTCTTGTAATAAAGATATGTTTTATCGCCGAACCTTGAGGTTGAATAGGGTTTTCCGTTTATTTTTATAACATCATTAAGCGTGCTTTTTCCAGGAATGATCTCGTTTAGACGGCTATAGTCTTCTTCGAGATTGGCAGGAAAAGGTGTGGCTGTGGGGGTTGAAGTCTCTCCCGGGCCAGAAGGAGAAAATGTGGTTTCTCTTATCGAAATTAGAATAATCATCACAAAAACCACAATAGCAAATCCTCCTACAAGGATAAACATTAGGACCAAATCTTTTTCTCTTAATTTTTGAAAAAAATCTCTCATTTTTTTACTAAAACCTTAGGCATCTTAATTAAATACATAATAGTCGAAAATATTTTCTTTTGTCCAGTTATATCCAGCTGGACATCGGCGTGGATAGCCGTCTTTTGGAATTACAGATAATGCAATAAATTCCGCAAGGGATTCATTTGAGCCGGATATTGATATCCCTTGGCTTGCACCAAACGATGTATTATAAGTATTTATAAAGTACCGAGGGCTAAAGCGGTTATCTATTTTATAGCAACTTCCATCTTTTGGATAATAGCCTTGAGATTCAAACTGCTGAAATAATCTCAGATGGCCATTTCTTATAATGTGTCCTGTTTCATGGATAAGACGGCTTTTTCTGGTCGTGCGATAGCAGTCATTGAGATCATAATTATATAGCGTCAGCGTACTTCTCCCTCCTCCGGTGCCTTGTACTCTGGCAGGGCAGCCTCCTCCTTTTGAAGAATCATTTACGAAAATAATTGTGGTTGGGCCGGATGTTTTTAAAAGAGTTTTGTAGCTTGTGGCTACTCCTACTTCTGAAAGTAATTTGTAAACGTCATTAAGTTTTTCACTGCTGGCAGTGCCTCCGACAATAATATTGAAGTCTTCCTTTAAGCAATCTGCGGGATTTGTTTTGCTACATGAAAAGACGCCTTCTTTGTTGATTGTAATCTCAGGTGTTTGGTATTGCGAGCAATTCGTTGGAGAAGACGATAAGCAGACATTAACTAAGATTGAAATTTTTTGGGTTGCACTAACTACAGGCGGAGTATACGAAGTTGTTGCGCTTTGCGCGGCGCTAAAAACTCCTCCTATTTGAGGCAAGACCCAGGAATAGGTAACATTTTCAGTACAGCCAGTTATAGAAAGAGTCGTGGGAAAGCTAGAGCTTATTGTTTGCGGTTCTGCGGTTGGGTTATCGCATTTTGGCGGAGACGATGGCATTAGGCCGCCTGCTCCAAGCATAGATATTAAAAAGGCAAATAAAGTAACTACGATTAAGGTTGTTATAATTGCCCAGCCAACGGTAGAAATGCCTCCAAGAAAAACCTGCGCAGTTTGAATACCGCTTTGTGCAGTCTTGAGAATCCGTATTCCTTTTTTTAAGTTTTTAGCGCCCTTTGCTATTTGGTTTAATTTGTCTAGAGAAGAATCTTTGTTGTCTTGTTGAGGGTCCATAATTTAATAATATTCTAATTATAAGATTGCGGCAACTAGCCTTTATCTAATTAGTTCATTTTTTTGCTGCATGGCTTGCTCTAATATTTCCTGGGGATTTGAAGTTATTGCCTCATGCTCAAAGGCTGCTGCAACAACCTGTATGGCAACGTGATTTTGTCCGGCAAAGAAAAGCCCTTCTCCTACATTTGCAGATAAAAGCAGCTGTTTTTCTCCGGCTGTTAAATAGAAAACATCAGATACAAGATCAATTTCAGAGGGGCTTTGTTTTAAAAGCATCTGGATGGATGAATTAGAAAGCACTGCTTTTCCATAATCAGTTGAGAGAAAATCCTGAACGTCTTGGGTAATAGTAGTTAGGCCAAGGTAATATTTTCTGCTTCTTTTAGCGATTGAATAGACAAAAGAAGCAGAGTCTTCATATCTCATCATATACCAGGCTTCATCGAGTATTAAAAGTCTTTTTTTAAGGTCTTTTTTAACTTTTGTCCAGACAAAATCCAAAATTATATGCATGGCTATTGGTCTTAGTTCATCTTCCAGGGCTTTGATGTTAAATACAGTTAAGGGATTTGAAATGTCAAAGTTGGATTGCTGGTTAAATATGCCGGAGAGTGAGCCTTTAATAAATTTCTCAAGCATTAAAGCCAGTTCTTTTGCTTTTTCATCCTCCATGCCAAGCAAAACTTTGTATAGGTCTTCCATTAAAGGAGGCTGTTTTTTCTGCGTCCCTGGATCTGTTGTTATGCCTTTTTGTCTGTACGTTTCAACGAGCGCTCTATCCAGTATTGCATCTTGGGTTGCGTTAAGTTTTCCCATAACTATTTTTAAAAGACCATGCAAAGATAATATTTTAAGACCCAGTTCGTTTTCCCCTTCTTCATACATGCCGGATAAATCAAAGGGGTTGATTTTAATGGCAGAGGAGGCTGTAAAAGCGACTTCTTCCCCAGCCAATTGCTTAGCCAGTTTTCCATATTCTCCTTCCGGATCAATTACTATTACTTCAGTTCCAAACATAAACTGCCTGATAACCTCAAGTTTAATAAGATAGGATTTTCCAGATCCACTTTTCCCTAAAATTACTTCATTGGCGTTTTCCAGGGAATATCTATCAAAAATTATTAAAGAGCCGTTTTGTTGGTTAATCCCATACATTACTCCTTTGTCCTGGGTAAGCATAGCTGAAGTAAAAGGAAAAGTAGAGGCAAGCGAAGTTGTATCCATATTTCTGGTAATATATAGCCTATCTTCTCCAAGGGGAATGGTTGATTTAAACCCGTCTTCCATTTGTAAAGTGGCCACTTTTGGAAGTAAAAGAATTGAGCTTAAAGTCGCGTTTAGTCTTTTTGAAGCTTCGTTTAGCTCTTGTAAGTCTTCTGAGATAAGAGATACGTAGAGGCTGAATTGAAAAAACCTTTCAATTCCTTTCGCAAGCTCTTCTTGAACGGAAAGAGCGTCTTCCAAAGACGCTTTTACTTTTGGATCTATATCCAGCCCCTCATCTTCATCTGAGGCAATTGTTGCTTCCATTTCCGCAATCTTTCTTCGAAGGTCCGATAAAACGTCAGCTGTTTGAGAGGGATAAATAAACAT
>Ga0075713_103_pt1 | contig 16893 bp, 15 predicted proteins | sample RifGroB1_FD_67774 | JGI IMG/M metagenome (GOLD analysis project Ga0075713, IMG submission 67774) | Microgenomates (Levybacteria) bacterium GW2011_GWB1_35_5 | reverse complement strand
TAAAGTTATTCCTAATCACATTAATCCTAATGCTTTTAACCCAGGAAAATATGGGACTTGCCCTCGCCTCTGTTGGATTTATTTATATATTTAAAAAAGAATATAGAAAAACTGCTCTGTTTTTTATAATTGGAGGAATTGTAGCTGGACTAATTAGTGTAAAAATAATCGGATTAATGTCTCCCGTTGGTTATCAATATTGGCCAACTTTTGATTTAAATTCCATTAATTTAATTACCAAGTTTTTTGATAGCTTCGATAAAAGACTTGTATGGTTTTATTCCTTCAGCTGGTTTTCTTTCTTACCTCTTTTGTCTCCGGGAACAATACTTGCGGTAGCATTTGATCTTTCTCAATATTTTCTTCCTCAAAAACAATTCGGGCATATGGTAACTGCCTTTTTACACGAACGTGCAATTCTTGCTCCAATAATAATTTTGGGACTATTTGACGTATTAAACTTTTTACATAAAAGAAAAATAAACATAACAGTTATTGCAATATTTTTAGTTTTAAGCGCTTTGCTCCAGCAATTTATTTTCCATTTTCCTCTTAACAAACTTTCTAAATCCGATTACTTAAAACAAGAATCATGGATGGTTGATAATAATAAATTGTTTAGTGAGATTCCAGACAAAGTAAGTCTTGCAACAGCCCAAAATCTTGTTCCTCATCTTTCCCAAAGGAATGAAATATATCTTTTATATCCAAGAGTCAAAGACATGAAAGATTGTAAAGGTTGCTGGTGGCTTGAATTTGGAGGAAAACCACAATATATGGTTTTAGATTTAAGACCTAATCAATGGGCAACCCAGCTACTTGAATCTAATGAAAATTTCCACAAAGCTGTCAAAAATATGGAAAATGCCAAAAAAATAACAAAAATTAAAAATATTAATAACGCTTTCCTCTATAAAATTAACTACTAAAGCCATATAATAATTCTATGATTGACGTTCATTGCCACTTAAACTTTAAGGCTTTTGATAATGATTTTGACGAGATGATAAAAAAAGCAAAAGAGGCTGGAGTTTCTACAATAATTAATGTTGGAACTTCGCTTGAAACTAGTCTTAAAGCCGTTGAACTTGCTTCTAAATATAAAAATCTTTACGCAATTGTCGGAATTCATCCACATCACGCAGATAAACTAGAAGAAGGTTGGCAAGATAGACTTAAAAAAATTGCACAAAGTCAAAAAGTAGTCGCAATAGGAGAAATTGGTCTGGATTATTATAGTTATCAGTCAAATGGTATTGTTGATCCAAAGATACAGAGAAAAGTTTTTGAAACACAAATTCAAATGGCTCATGAATTAGGCTTACCTCTTCAAATCCATAATAGACACGCAGGGGAGGAAATAATCGAAATTCTTAATACCAATAAAAGTCTTTTAAAAGAAATTCCAGGCATGTTGCATTGTTTTTCAGGAAGTTTTGATGTATTAAGATCAGCTCTTAATTTAGGTTTTTATATAGGTTTTGACGGAAATATTACATATAAGGGACTAGCTCCAGGTGAAACAGTCAATCTCTCTGATCTTTGCAGAAATACTCCAATTGATCGAATAGTTACTGAAACTGACGCTCCATTCCTTACTCCTGAGCCCCACAGAGGTGGAAGGAATGAACCTTCCTATGTTATAATTACGTGTAGAAAAATTGCCGAAATTAAAGCTATTTCCCAAAATGAAGTAGATCTAAAAACTACTGATAACGCAAAAAGAATTTTTAACATATGACAAGTTTTTTTGATCGCATTTTTACAACTTATCCTATTAAAACAAGAAGAGCTTTGGAGATTCTTCCAGGGTTTGTCTCATGGTCTTTGATTCTTTTCCCTGTCTGGGGATCTTTTTTTGTCCCTTGGGCTGTTGCGTACTTTATTCTCTTTTTTGATGTATATTGGTTTTATAAATCATTTTCTTTGGCAATAACCGCATTTGTCGCCTCAAGAAGAATAAAACAAGCAGAAAGCAAAAACTGGCTTGAACTTGCAAGACCACTAGAGAATTTTGAAAAGATGTCGCATATTTTAGTTATCCCAAACTACCAAGAAAATGTAGATAAAATTAGAATAGGGATACAAAGCTTAGCTCAGCAAACTTTTTCAACTAAAAGAATTTATATTGTTCTTGCTATGGAAAAAAGAGAAAAAGAAGCAAAAGCTAGGGCTCAAATTTTAATTAATGAATTTAAAGATATGTTTGGAGATATATTTGCGACATACCATCCTGATATTGAAGGAGAGGTAAAGGGAAAATCAAGCAATGAAGCCTATGGAGGTAAAATTGCATATAAAAAACTCGTAAAAACAGGTATCATTGATGAAGATTACGCAACGATATCATCCGTTGATGCAGATTCAATATTTGATCCTCAGTATTTTTCCTATCTTTCTTATAGTTTTTTAAAAGATGAATTAAAGTACAATAAGTTTTGGCAATCAGCCAATGTTAATTATAATAATTTTTGGAACGTACCAGCTCCAATAAGAATTATTTCCTTTTTTGGAAGCCTTTGGAGAACTGGTCTTTTGGTACAAAAAGATAGACTAGTTTCAAACTCAACCTACTCTCTTTCTCTAAAATTACTTCATGAAATTGGATTCTGGGACACTGATGTAATACCAGAAGATTACCGAATATTTTTTAAAGCATTCTTTAGAAAAAAAGGCCATGTTTGGATGGAGCCGATATTTCTAAAAACTTCTATGGATGCGCCGCTTTCTTCTTCATATATAAAATCTTTAAAAAACAAATACCAGCAGGAGAGGCGTTGGAGCTGGGGAGTTTCAGATGACCCGTTGTTTATTAAATGGTCTTTAACAGTTCCCGGAGTTCCTCTTGTCAGAAAAACCTTGTTACTTACAAATGTGCTTTTAGATCATTTTCTTTGGCCGGTAAACTGGTTTATTATAACTATTGCCGCAAATATCATGCCTTTTGTAAATCCTGTCTTTGCAAGAACAGCTCTTGGTTATAATCTTCCCCGGCTTGCAGGTTTTATTCTTACAATTTGTTTAATTGCTACAATTGCCATGATTGTCATAGATTTTAGACAGAGACCAAAACACCATAAAGTTTCTAAGAAAAGACAGCTTTTATTCCCTCTTGAGCTATTACTTCTTCCAATTGTTGGCTTTTTCCTCTCAGCTTTACCAGCTCTTATTTCTCATACTCAACTAATGCTTGGAAAAAGGTTAGAATATAAAGTAACTGAAAAACTTTAATATGAAATTATTGGAAAAACTTGAGAAGAGCAGAAGCTTCTGGTTTCTTCTGATAATTTCCCTTTTTTTCTTTTTTTTAAGATTTCCTTCTCTTTTTGAACCCTATTGGTATGGAGACGAAGGAATTTATCAAACACTAGGTCTTGGCATTGATAACGGAAGGCTTTTATACAGAGACATCTTTGACAATAAACCTCCTTTTCTATACGTTCTCTATGCGTTCTTTAGCTCAGATCAATTCTTGCTTCGTCTTGCATCATTAATATTTGGAGTTTTTTCACTCACTCTATTTTTTAAGCTATGTAAAAAGATTTTAGAAAACGAAAAAGCGTCATACCTCGCAACTTTTTTCTTTGCCCTTTTCTTTGGTCTTCCCTTAATTGAGGGAAATATTGCAAACGCAGAAAATTTTATGCTTTTGTTTAATATTGCAGGGGGATTTCTTATAATTAAATCGCTTGGTTTAAGCGTTAACAAAAAATATGCTGTTTTGTTTTGCGCAGGATTTATTCTAAGCATATCTTTTTTGTTTAAGATAGTTGGTCTTTTTGATTTCGCAGCTTTTTTAGTGTTTTTGTTTTTTGTAAATTTCACCAACAATTTTAAGGATATTTTAAAACCTAAAAATCTAGCAATTGAGTTGAAAAATCTTTTTCCATATATCTTAGGCTTTATAATTCCAGTTGCATTAGTTTTTGTTTATTTTTTAACTAGCGGAGGGTATGAATATTTTATTAAAGCTACTTTTGCAAATAATATTGGCTATGTAGGATATGGAAATAAATTTATTATTCCCCAAGGGCTTTTAATATTAAAACTAGGAGTTTTAATACTTTCTTTGACTTTTATATTTTTAAAAAGAAAGGTATTAGACAATGGATCTATTTTTATTTATCTTTGGGTTTTATTTTCTTTATTTAACGCCCTTTTTTCACAAAGACCATATACGCATTATGTTTTAGTTGCAATTCCCTCTTTATGCCTTTTATTAGGGCTGGTTTTTTTGAAAAATAAACGTTTTATATTTAATCTTTCACTTTTATTTGTTGCGATTGTCTTGCTTTATCTAAATTTTGGTTTTTACATAAAAACAATATTTTATTATCAAAATTTTATTTCTTTTATGGTGGGGCAAAAAACTGCCCAACAATACCAAAGATTTTTTGATGGCAATACTCCTAATGATTATGAACTTGCAAGTTATATAAATAGAGTTGCAGACAAAAACGATAATATTTTTATTTGGGGAAATAATGCACAGGTTTATAAATTAACTGATAAACTTCCTCCTGGGAGATACACGGTCGCTTATCACATTACCGGATATCAAGACGGAATTCCCAATACCAAAGAAGGCCTAGAAAAAAATAAACCAAAGTTTATTATAATAATGGAAAATGTTTCTACATTTCCGTTCTCGCTTTCTGAATATACCCAAAAAATGAATATAAACGGAACAAATATATATGAGAAAATTCTTTAGTGATATTAAAAAAGATAGAATTACAGTGGGAGTATTCTCCCTAAGTCTTCTAGTACTTATATTTACACTTCTTTTTATTCTATTTAATTATAAAAATATTCCCCCTTTTATTCCAATTTTTAATCAGTTGCCTTGGGGAAATGAAAGATTAACGCAAAGTTACGGAATTTTTATTCCAGTAATTTTATATGTTTTTGTTTTTGTTTTTAATATTATCTTTAGCGCGTTTTTATATAACAAAAATAGTCCTCTACTTGCCAGAATAATTGCATCCGTTAATCTTTTGCTTTCCGTTATGAATTTTATATTTATATTTAAAACTATTTTGCTTATATCATAATGCTAGACTTAAACCAGGTTGTTTTTTTTCCTTTTCTAATTTCTTTAATTATTACTGTTATAGGAGTTCCAGTTTCTTTATTTTTTTTAAAAAAATATAACGTTGTTGATGACCCTAAAAAACATAAACACCCTGCAGTCATTCATAAAAATCCAATTCCAAGAGGCGGAGGAATTGCTCTTTTTGTTGGAGTTTTTATAACAAGTTTAATTTTTATTCCTTTTGACAAAATAATTATTGCAGCCTTCATTGCTGCTTTTGCATCGCTTTTTGCTGGAGTAATTGATGACAAGTTTGATATTTCTCCTTATGTTAGATTTTTAATTAACATTGCCTGTGCTGTTTTTGTAGTATTTATGGGAGCAAATATTCCTTTTATCACAAATCCATTTGGTGGAATTTTATATCTTAATACTATTCAAATACCTTTTTTAAACATTCCCGTCATCTCAGTCTTGTCTGATTTAATAGCAGTTATATGGATAGTATGGGTCATGAACATGTTAAATTGGAGTAAAGGCGTTGATGGGCAAATGCCTGGAATTGTAGCAATCTCTGCAATAGTAATAGGAATTTTAAGCTTGAGATTTTCAATCGCAGATCAATCAAGTATTACTGCTGCAACTTTATCTTTTGTAATTGCGGGTGCATCTATTGGTTTTTTAATTTTTAATTTTTATCCTGCAAAAATTTTCCCTGGATACGGAGCTACTGCAATATATTTACTTTTAGCTATTGCATCAATTCTTTCGAGTGCAAAGCTTGCAACAGCAATTTTGGTCATGGGAATTCCTATGACAGATGGGCTTTTTACAATACTTAGAAGAATTTTAAGCGGTAAGTCGCCTTTTTGGCATGACAAAAAACACTTGCATCATTTGCTTTTAAGTCTTGGTTTTAGCCAAAGGCGCGTTGCTATTTTTTATTGGGCAATCTCAGCGATTCTAGGAGCACTTTCTTTAATTTTATCAAGTAAAGGAAAACTTTTTGCTATAATAATGCTAGTAATTATTGGATCAGGTGCGATACTTTTTTTACATCTTTTAATAAGAAAAATAAATGATAAAACTCGCCTTTAATGTTTTAAGATTAGTAAGACCAAGACAGTGGATTAAAAATCTTGCCGTATTTGCTTCTATTACTTTTACTGGAGGACTTTTTGACGCACCTACTCTAACAAACGCAATTGGAGCATTTATAGTTTTTTGTGGATTATCTTCTGCAACTTATATCATTAATGATATTTTTGATATTAAAAAAGACAAACTCCATCCTTTTAAAAAGTTTAGGCCAATTGCCCATGGAGATATACCTGTTTCTTTTGGAATAAGTTTTGCAATTTTACTTATTGTCGCCTCCCTTTTTTTGGCAAAAAATATTACGCCAACCTTTTTTGCAATTGGCATAGTCTATCTTATTATCCAATTTCTTTATTCAATATTTTTAAAATCTCTTGCAGTCGTTGATATTTTAGCTATAGCAAGCGGTTATATTTTAAGGGTATACGGAGGAGAATTCGCAACTGGACTTCATATTTCTGTTTGGCTTTTACTTACTACAATTTCCATTTCTCTTTTTCTTGCAATTGGAAAAAGAAGATCAGAGCTTACGCTTTTATCGGCAAACAAAGAAGCAAATATTGCTGCAACAAGAGAATCTTTATCGCACTACTCAGATAGGCTTTTAGACGTATATGCTTCTATTTTTGCAACTTCTACATTTATAACTTATTCACTCTTCACTTTCTTGGAAAACCCAGGAGGCTTTAGGTTAAACATTAGTCTTCTAGTTCCTGAAACATTGTCTGCTTTTTTTGAAAGAAAATGGCTAATGATAACTATTCTTCCAGTTGTTTATGGTCTTATGAGATATCTTCAAGATATTTACGAAAAGCATGAAGGAGAAAGTCCGGAAAGAGTACTTTTATCAGACAAGCCGTTACTTGCATCAGTTATTATTTGGGCGATTATGGTCGTAGTATTAATATATTTCGTAAGCCCTAGCTCTGCTTTTTAGCATACTGAGCACTTATCCAACCCTCAACTCCTGATTTAAGTTTTATTTTATACCAACCAGTTTGCTCATCTAAAAGATCAAATACTTCATCTGGATTTACCCTGCCAACTTCAGTTGATCCAACTGAAGGATTTTCTCTAACTCTTAAAAATCCTGTTGGGGTATTTAATATGGTTACTGTCTCTTTTCCTGTTGAAGGTGTTGCTGAAGGAGAAGAGATTAGAGTTGCAGAAGAAGTTGCAACCTGAGAATCAATCCCTAAATAAACTACTGCTTCAAGTTTATATCCCAAAACTGTTCTTATTCTTACCATTTTATCCTTATAACCTTGTCTTACCACCTTAATCTCATGATCTGATTCTGTGATATTTTTAAGTAGAACTGGGCTTTGTCCAACCAAATCACTATCTAAATATACTTGAGAATCTGCTGGAAATGAAATTACAGAAATTTGCGCATCTTTACTATCTACTATTTTTGACAGAGTAATAATACTTGCTTGGGAAAGAGCTGTTTGAGAAAAAGATCTATCTACTACTGTTAAAACCTTTGGGCTAATTGTTATCTTTCTTTGAAATGGTTCAAAACTTCCTTCTTTTGGAACAAGTCTAATTGTATATTCGCCAGTACCCAACATATCTTTTGCAACGCAGAGACAAAGTGGAGTTTCTCCAGAAAGTTTACCATTAATATATACTTGTGCTTTAGGAGACGATGTAACTTGCAATGCTCCTTTTTCTGGACGTTGTCCCAGTAAATAAACTACTAAGGAAAAGATTAGTATTGCAATTAAAAAGCAGACTACTACAAAGAGTATCTTTCTCATGTGGTTTATTATATCTTAAAAGATCAAATAAAAAAACCTGATTTGCTATACTCTAGCTATGGCTGATGAAATTAAAGAAGAAGTTTTACCACACAAAAAACTAAATCCCCTAGCTCAGGAGTTAATCCAAATGGCAAGAAGAGATCAAAAAATGAGGTTTGATCATCAAAATCCTAAAGTTAATACTCCTTGGGAAGATAATATAGATCGAGATAATGTACAGAGACTTAAAGATATTATCGAAGAAATTGGCTGGCCTACAATTAGTAAAGTTGGTGAACTTGCTTCGTATTCAGCGTGGCTTATTGCTCAACATGCTGATCATGACGTTGAGTTTATGAAAAGCTGTCTTCCCCTCTTAGGAAAGGCTCACAAAAATCATGATGTAAATCCTACTGAAATTGCCTATTTAACTGATAGAATTGCAGTCCGCTCTGGAGAACTACAAGTTTATGGTACTCAGCTTCATCAAAATGAAAATGGAGAGAAAGTGATAGATACCATAAAAGACATGGGAATAGTTGACCAAAGAAGAGCGAAAATGGAACTTGAACCACTTGATACATTTAAAAAAAGACTTTCGGGAGAAATACCACCAGTAGGATATGACACGAGCAACCTTACAAGATTTGAACTATTATCAATAGAGCTTACTAAAGGACTTTGGGTTTAGTAATCCATTCCGCCTAGAGGCATTCCACTCTTGCCTTGTAATTTATTTTTCTGCTAAACTAGCAGTATGCTTCAGTCTTTATTATGCATCTCAAAATAAATATATCCAAGAATCAACTAGAAAATTATTATTTAGAAAAAAAGCTTTCCACAGATGCAATTGCTAAAATTTTCAACTGTAATCATGTAACTGTTATCAATTATTTAAAGAGGTTCGGAATTCCGAGAAGGCCAAGGTTAGGAAATAGACAACCTGTATCAACTTCAAGAGAAGTTCTTCATGATTTATATTGGAATAAAAAGCTTTCCCATAAACAGATTGCAGAAAAATTAGGTCATAGTAGATACGGGATTCAAAGATGGATGAAGATCTATGGTATTAAATCTAGAGATTTATCTACGATTTTTACAAAATATCCTAAATCTGATTTTAGCAATAATTTGAATGAAAAGGCGTACTTGATTGGTTTTAGACTGGGAGATCTAAATGTTTATAAGGTGAATCGGCTAATTCAAGTTAGATGTTCTACCACGATATTAGAACAGGCAGACTTGATGAAAAATTTATTTAAAAAATACGGAAATGTTCATATTGTGAAAGCAAAACGTGGAACGTATGAAATTACAATTCTTTTAAATAATTCATTTTCTTTTCTACTTCCCAAGAAGGACAAGATCGAAGGTTGGATTTTGAAAAAGGATACATGTTTTCTCTCATTTCTAGCGGGGTATGCTGACGCGGAAGGTTCATATTATTTAAGAAAACCATATAAATATCTCGACAGAAATTCTAGATATGACTGGGGAGTTTTTGAAATTCAAACTTATGATAAAAATATTATTTCGACTATCAATAGGGTTCTGAAAAACTTAGGGATAATTTGTACCTTTTCGAAATCTAGATCTGCAGGGTATATCGATAAAAGAGGAGTTAGAACAAATAAAGATTGCTGGAGAGTTACTGTTGCTAAAAAACAGTCTCTTTGGAATTTAATTAAAATTTTGATTCCCTATCATAAGCACAAAAAGAAGCTGAAAGAAATGAATATTTTGCGAAACAATTTGCTATTGAGGAATAGTCAACCCTACTGTAAGCCCATCAATCTTTAATAACCCATATCTGGCATTCCACCCGAAGGCATACCAGATTTTTCCGGCTCTTTTATATCAGTAATTAAGCTTTCTGTCGTCAATATCATAGTTGCGACTGAAACTGCATTTTCAACTGCACTTCTTGCAACTTTTGCAGGATCAATAATTCCCATCTTTATCATATCAACATACGTATTTGTTAAAACGTTATATCCAAATCCTTGCTGTTGTTTTGCAATATTATCAATAACTACATCTCCATTTATTCCTGCATTTTCAGCAAGCTTTCTTGTTGGAAATTCTAGTGCTTTTCTAAGTATACTTACTCCTGTTGCCTGATCACTATCTACAGTAATATTTTTTAATAATTTTGGATCTAAAACCTTAATTGCTTCAAGAAGCACTACTCCTCCACCCGAAACTATACCTTCTTCTAATGCTGCTTTTGTTGCTGCAACTGCGTCAATTACTCTTTCTTTTTTATCTTTCATTTCAACTTCTGTTGCTGCACCAACATTTATAACTGCAACTCCACCAGAGAGTTTTGCTAATCGCTCTTGAAGTTTTTCTTTATCAAAATCTGAGGTAGAGCTCTCAATTGCTTTTCTAATTTGGGAAACTCTTGCGGCAAGTGCAGCTTTGTTGCCTTTTCCGCCAATTATTCTTGTGTTTTCTTTATCTGACCATATTTTATCTGCCCTTCCGCAATCTTCAACTGTTACTGAGTCAAATTTTCTTCCTGTATCCTCGCTTATTACAGTTCCCCCAGTTAAGATTGCAATATCCTCAAGCATTTCTTTTCTTCTGTCGCCAAATCCTGGAGCTTTTATTGCAACTGTATTTAGTATTCCTTTTAATTTATTTACAACAAGAAGAGCCAATACTTCTCCCTCAACATCATCTGCAATTATTACAAGATTTTTTGAGACTTTAACTAAGTTTTCTAAAAATGGAACAAACTCTTGTAGATTAGATAATTTTTTATCTGTTATTAAAATATATGGATCTTCAACTTCTGTTTCCATTCTATCTGGATTAGTAACAAAATATGCAGAAGCATATCCTTTATCAAATTCCATTCCTTCCTTATATTCAACTTCCGTAGTTAAACCTCTTCCTTCTTCAACTGAAACAACTCCATCTTTACCTACTCTTTGTAATGCCTCTGCAACCATCTTTCCGATTACTTCATCGCCACCAGAAATTGTTGCAACTTGTGAGATTTCAGCATTGTTTTTAATATTAATTGTCTTTGCTTTAGATTTAATAAATTCAACTACCGCAGTACTTGCCTCTTCAAGTCCTCTTTTTAAAAGCATTGGGTTTGCGCCAGCTGTTATGTTTTTAATTCCTTCATCAACAATTGCTTGTGCTAAAACTGTTGCTGTAGTAGTTCCATCTCCTGCAACATCTGCGGTTTTAGATGCTGCTTCCTTAACAAGCTGGGCTCCCATGTTTTCAAATGGATCTTTAAGTTCTATTTCTTTTGCAACTGTTACTCCATCGTGAATTACGCTTGGTGCTCCCCATTTTTTATCCAAAGCTACATTTCTTCCTTTAGGACCAAGCGTTGTTGCAACAGCTTTAGCAAGCTGGTCAACTCCGCTTTGTAATTTTTGTCTTGCATCTTGTGCGTATAAAATTTGTTTTGCCATATTAGTTTACAACTGCCAAAATATCTTTTTGTTCAACAATCGTATATTCAATTCCTTCAAGTTTAACTTCGTTTCCTCCCCATTTTTTGTACATTACTTTTTGTCCTACTTTTACTATCATCGCAAGAGTCTTGCCATCAGGGGTAACATGACCAGTACCTACTGCAATTACTTCTCCCATTTGAGGTTTTTCTTTGGCACTGTCAGGAAGAATAATCCCTGAAGCAGTCTTTTCCTGTGCCTCTAAAGGTTTTATTAAAACGTTATCAAATAATGGTTTTAAGTTGATTTTTGCCATATTTTTGCCTAAAAAATATCACTCTGTGTAAGTGACTGCTCAAATATACACTAATTGTATTTTTATGTCAATATTTTATTATCTTTTCCTTGACACAAAGCTACATTTTCTATACGATAAAGTTAAACTTATTATGTCTTTTTTATCCGGCAAAAAACTTCTTTTACTGGGATTTATTATAGTGCTTCTTGTTGCAATCCCTGTTACCGTCTATCTTGTAGGACTTCAACAAAAATCAAAAATTTCAGCTGAAGCTGCAACTACACTTTCGCTACTTCCAACCCCATTAAGTAAAAATGTTGGAGACACGGTAAGTTTTGATGTCTACGTTGATCCTTCTAATGTAAATGAAATTGCATTTGTAAAACTTGTACTTTCTTATGACTCAACTAAGCTGGCAACGACCGAGGGAACTTTTGCCGTTTCACAATGGCCAGCTGCTGATGGATCAAGCTTTACTCCAAGTATCCCAATTGGGCCTGAATTTAGTCCTGGAACAATAACAGTTGCTATGTCTGTTGGAGGAAGTCCCCAGAATGTTTTAAAAACAAGGACTAAAGTAGCAACCCTTACTTTTAAGGCAATCGCGCAAACCGAAGAGAACGTTCCTACTCAGGTAATATTTGGTAACCAAAGTCAACTTCTTTCACTTGGTGGTACAGGTGGCACGGATGAAGTAGGATCTAATCTTATTTCCAATACCTCACCCGGATCTGTAAATATAGCTTCTGTAGCAACTGCAGATCCAGTTTGTGTAGACATGAAGTTAGACAAATCAGCTAGCGGAAAAGTCCCTTATACTCTCAAATTTACGGCAACAGGTAAAGACTCTGATGGAAGCGTTTCCGGAATAAAAATTGATTTTGGAGACGGTCAAGACGCTAGTCCTGCGGACGGAGACTCGGGAGTTGAAGGTTATGGAACTCCTCTTGCTACAGCTTCTGCAAGTCATGCATATGATACAGCGGGTTCATATACAGCGCTTGCCACAATAACTGATAATCAGGGGAATGAAGCTTCAGGTTGTTCTAAAACCATAACTATAACTGAGGCTGGCACAGAAGCAACAGCAACTCTTACTCCTACGCCTACTACAGTAAGTGGAGCTAGTGGATTAAGTTGCTCAACTCTTTCATTAGACCCAGGAGCAACAGGCATTGCACCATTCTCTGTTAACTTAACAGCTGCCGGTACAAGCACGGATTCAGCCATAGCTCAAGTTAATTTTGACTTTGGAGATGGTGAGACTCAAGATGTAACAGATGCAGGCGGAATAGGAACAAACTCAATCAGCGTTTTAACTTCTCATACGTATGCCTCATCTGGAACGTTTAATGCAAAAGCTACTATTACAGATGAAGATGGCAATACAAATATCGGAGGATGCACTGCTACAGTTTCCGTTTCAGGAGAAAGCGAGGCAACACCAACTGAAACTATTGCAAGCCCATCACCTCTTCCTCCAACAGGACCTACTGGCCTTATTACAGTTGGCGCTATTGGGGTACTTCTTGCATTTATAGGAGCAATACTACTTCTTGCTCTTTAGCTTTCTATCATAGATAAAAGAGCTTTTTGAGGAATTTCTATTTTTGAAATATTGATAAGTTTTGATTTTCCTTTTTTCTGAGCTTCTAAGAGCTTATCTTTTCTTGTTCTATCTCCGCCTGACATTTTTGCCAAGACGTCTTTTCTGTAAGGAGAAATTTCTGTTCTTGCTAATATTTTTGCACCAATAGATGCTTGAATTATTTGCTTAAACTGTTGGCGGTCAAGATTTTTGCTCAATTTTTCAATTCTTTTTCTTCCGACAAATTCTGCTTCGTCTTTATATACCAGCTCAGATAAAACGTCTATTACATTTGAGTTTATTAAAATATCCATTTTTACTAAATCTGCTTTCTTATATCCCATTATTTCGTAATCTAAGCTGGCAAATCCCTGAGAAACGCTTTTAAGCTCTGCACTAAGACCTCGTATAAACATTGAGTATGGCATTTCATATTTTATGATAGCATTGCTTTTGTGGTATGAAATATCAAGTAAAGTTCCTCTTTTGTTTTGGGCTACAGTTATAACAGCTCCAACGAAACTAGATGGAACAAAAATGTTAAGCGCCATATATGGCTCAAAGTTTTCTCCATTTTCTTCTTTATATAATACTCTTGGCATTGTAAGTAAGGGGGTAACTGCCTGTTCTTGAGAGAGTCTTTCTTTAACAATTTCAGCGTGTAAAAGTCCTAAAAATCCTACCCGAAAACCACTTCCCAAAAATGCAGAATATTCATTTGCTACGGTCATAGACCCATCATTTAAGGAGAGTTTATTTAATGCCTCTCTTAAATGAACGTACTCATTGGAAGTTTTAGGATATACTCCAAAAAAGACCATGGGTTTTGGGACTAAGTAACCCGAAAGTGACTCAACTTCAAAGCCTGTGTGTTTAATCGTATCTCCAACTCTTGTTTGTCTTATATCCTTTACTCCTGTGACAATATAGCCTATTTCACCTGCGCTTAATTCACTTTTAGCAACTAAACTAGGAGAGAAAAAACCAACCTCTGAAACTATGACTTTAGTTTTGCTTTGTATAAACTCAATTTGATCTTTTTTTTTAACACTCCCACTAACCACTTTTATAAAAATAATTACACCCCTGTGCTCATCAAATACAGCATCAAAAACTAATGCTTTAAAAGGATCTGTTTCTAAAACTTTGGGCATTGGCAGTTTTTCTATAACAGCAGCTAGTAACTCTTCTACATTTTCTCCTGTTTTTGCACTAATGTAATATAAATCTTGTTCACTAAAGGTAAACACTTCAATCAAATCTTTTTTTACTTCTTCTACCCTCGCACTTTCAAGATCAATTTTGTTTATAACAGGAATTATCTTAAGGTTTTCTTTTTTGGCAGCATAAAAATGAGCAACTGTTTGGGCTTGAATTCCTTTTGTTGCATCAACTAAGAGAATCGCTCCCTCACACGCTGCTAAAGTTCTTGAAACCTCATATGAAAAATCCATATGACCTGGGGTATCTATTAAATCAAGAATGTAATCTTGCCCGTTTAATACGTAGCTCATTCTGACGGGCGCTAGTTTTATCGTAATTCCTCTTTCTCTTGAAATTGGATTTTGGTCAACGTGGGCAATTATCGCAAAGTTACGAATGTTTTTGTAAGACATAGAAAGAGTATTCTAAGGGTTAAGTCTGGTTCCGTCAATCGTCTCTTCTGATTTTTTAAGTATTTGTCTCCAGTCCCCAATCCTTTTAAATAGGAGAATAAACATCGTTGCCTCTTTAACATTAAACAGCCAAGTTAAGAATAAATACAGACAAAGTCCTGCAAAACTTGATATTCCCGTTAAAAGAATAAGGTTAACTGTTTTTGTCGTGTCAAAGACCAATTGATCTAAAAGTTTTATGGGAATGTATAGGGCAAACGCCGTAAAAAATGACGCTAGTAAAATTTTTGAAACACTTATTAAAAAATCTTTTTTGGGAAATCCACCAATTTTTATATCAAGGAATATAAGCATAATGAGAAAATTTAAAATTGAAGCAACAGAGAATGCAAAAGCAATACTTTCTATTCCAAAGTGATAAACAAAAATAAAAAGAGCACCCATTGTAATCATAAGAAAAGTAGTTATAGAGCCAATTACTAAAGGGGTCTTTGTATCATGAAGGGCATAAAAGGCTCTTGAGACAAGATAAACAAGAGCTTGAGCAAATAAAGAAATACTAAAAAATGCCAAAGTTCTACCAGTTAAAACTGTTGCCTCCCAGTCAAATGCCGATGCACCGTAAACAAGCCTAACTAGAGGTATTCTTAAAACTAAAATAAGGATTGAGATCGGAAGAATTAAGTAAAAAAGCTGTGTAAAACTTGTTAGAAAAGTGGTTTTAAAATCGACAAGCCTATCTTTTTCTTTAGAAAGAACGGGAAAAGCAGCTTGGGCTATTGATTGCCCTATTAATGCAACAGGAGCAAAAGCAAGAGTTTGGGCAAAATCTAAGATTACATAATTTCTACCCGGGTTTTGTAGATAAGAAACCAAAGTTAAGGTTATTAAAGTACCAAGTTGGAAAATAGCGATAGATAAGGTTCTTGGCCAAATTAATTTAAAAACATCCAAAACTGCGCTATTTTTTATAAAATCAAGCGACATTGTAGGCTTAAAACTAAATCCTAATTTTCTAACAAGAGGAATTTGTATTAAAACAAAAATTAAAGCTCCCAAAACTACACCATAAGCTGCAGAAAAAATACCAAAAAATTCATGCAAAAATACAATTCCTATAATAATCCCAAGGTTATAAGAAGCAGAAGCAATTCCAGGAATAAAAAAATGATTGTATGATTGAAGCATTGCGGACAGAAAACTTCCTACAATAAATATAACTTCACCAAAAATTATTATCCTCATTAAACTTGTCATTAAATCAAGTTGCCCTGGATTAAATCCCGGAGCAATAATTGCAGAAATATTATGAGCAAATATAAATACTAATGCAGCAAAAAAGGAAAAAATTATAAGACTTAATGTTAAAAGCGTTGAAGCGACGCTATGGGCTTCTTTTTCTCTTCCTTTAGCAAGATAATCAGAAAAAACCGGTATAAAAGCTGAGGACAAGGCTCCTGCAATAATAAGCTGGAATAAAAACTCAGGCATTTTAGCTGAAGCAAAATATACACCCAAAGTATTTGAGGCTCCAAAAATACTTGCCAAAAGTCTTTGCCTGATAAGACCAAGTATTTGTGAAAAAATTATTGTAGCCATTATTACAATGGCCGCCGATAAAATGTTGTTTTGTCGCTTAAGTAAAAGGTTTAAACTTTTCTTGAAAAAGTCTTTTGGCATATGTTGTTTTATACAGTATAACATGCTAAAATAGCGCCATGCCAGTAATAAAGTCAGCAAAAAAAAAGTTAAGAAAAGATAAAGTAAGAGAAAAAAGAAATTCAGTTTTAAAAACAGGGCTTAAAAAGGCCTTAAATGCTGCTTTAAAAAAACCAACAACTGAAAGTGTAAAAAAAGTAGTTATCCTTGCAGATAAAAACGTAAAAAATAATCTGATACATAAAAACAAAGCTGCAAGACTAAAATCAAGACTCTCAAAACTGGTAAAATCTGCTCATAAAACAAAACCTGCAGCTAAACTACAAAAAAATAAGACTTCCAAGGCTAAAAAGTAACTTTTTCTTTTGACAAACAGGCTAAATTCCCCTAGACTAAAATTGGTATGCCAAAAAAGTTTGTCTCCATTAATTTAAT
>Ga0075713_120_pt1 | contig 17755 bp, 19 predicted proteins | sample RifGroB1_FD_67774 | JGI IMG/M metagenome (GOLD analysis project Ga0075713, IMG submission 67774) | Microgenomates (Levybacteria) bacterium GW2011_GWB1_35_5 | reverse complement strand
CAATTCCAAGGATTGCAATAATATCCTGAAGATCTTTGTATCTTTGTAAAACCTTTTGAACTCCTCGTGTTACTTCATAGTGATCATTTCCAACAATATTTGGATCTAAAATTCTTGAAGTTGAGGAAAGGGGATCAACTGCGGGATAAATACCTTGTTCTGCAATGGATCTTTCAAGTGTAATCGTTGCGTCTAAATGCGAGAAGACTGTTACTGGTGCAGGGTCTGTATAATCGTCTGCAGGAACATACACAGCCTGTACGGAAGTGATAGAACCTCTCGTAGTAGAAGTGATTCTTTCCTGAAGTTCTCCCATTTCTGATGAAAGAGTAGGTTGGTATCCTACAGCTGATGGCATTCTTCCAAGCAGAGCAGAAACCTCAGATCCTGCTTGAGCAAACCTAAAAATATTATCAATAAAAAGGAGTACGTCTTCTTTTTTAACATCTCTAAAATACTCAGCCATAGTCAGTCCTGTTAATGCAACTCTCATTCTGTTTGCAGGCGGTTCATTCATTTGGCCAAAGACCATGACGGTTTTATCAAGTACGTTTGCCTCTTTCATTTCAAGCCAGAGGTCGTTTCCTTCTCTTGTTCGCTCCCCAACTCCTGCAAAAACGCTATGTCCCTTATGCTCCATTGCGATGTTTCTTATAAGTTCTTTAACGATTACTGTTTTACCTACTCCTGCTCCTCCAAAGACTGCTATTTTTCCTCCCTTTGTAAATGGAGCGATCAAATCAATAACTTTAATTCCTGTTTCCAGAATATGCGGTTTTGTTTCCTGTTCAATTAAGGTCGGAGCTTTTCTGTGGATTGGTTCCAGTATTACGTCTTTTTGGGTTTTATCAAATTTTTCTCCATCAATTGGATCTCCTAAAACATTAAATATTCTTCCCAAGGTTTTAATCCCTACAGGAACTTTAATTGGAGCAAGAGTTCTTTTAACCAAGGTTCCTCGGGAGAGTCCATCAGTTGATCCCATTGCCAAAGCTTTTACTTCACTGTCTCCGATAATAAGGGCGGTTTCCAATACCAATTCATTTTTACCACCCAAATCAATTGTTAACGCTTCATGGACCTGTGGTGTTTCACCATCAAATCTAACGTCAACAACCGGACCGGCAATTCTAATGATTTTTCCAATAGTTTTAGGCATAAGCTGATTGCATTCCTCCTGTAATATCTAATAGCTCATTTGTGATTTTTTCTTGTCTTGATTTATTGTACATAAGCCTTAAGGATTCAATTATATCCAAAGCATTATCGGTTGCATTTTTCATCGCAATCATTCTTGATGCCTGTTCTGAAGCATAACTTTCCAAAATGCTTTGATAAAGCATCATTTCAATATATCTTTGTAAAAGGTCGGGGAGTAGTTCATCTGTTGTCGGCTCAAAAAGCATAGTGCTTTCAATTTGCTTAGTTTGTTCTAAAAGAGTAATTGGTAAAAGAGTTGAGATCTGAGGTGCTTGTGAAAAAACATTGGTAAATTTAGTTGTGATAATAATTACCTCGGAAACTTTTTTACTAAGGAAATATTGGTCAATAATGTTGGCAAGCGGATAAACTACTTCAAAAGAGGGAAGGGTAGTTCCAAAAGGAAATGAAGCGATAATCTCTTTATTTAACATTGATACATAATTTTCGGCTTTTTTGCCAACTGTAATAAAAAAATGTTTGCTTTTATCATCCATTTTTACAACCTCTCTCATGAGATTTGTTACGAGTCCCCCGCAAAGTCCTTTATCAGGTGAAATAACAATATAAAGCTTTGAGTTTGTGTTTTCCGGCTTTAACATATATTTATGCAAATTATCCTTATCAGTTCTTACAGATATTTGTTTTGATAATTCTTCAAGCTTTTGTACATACGGTTTTGAGGCAACTGCTGCGTTTTGGGCTTTTTTAAGCTTTGACGCTGCAATCATCTGCATAGCTTTAGTCGTTTTTGAAACGTTTCTTGCTGTTTTTATTCTTCGTCTTAAAGTAAGCAGTGTTGCCATATTATTCCTTAAACATTTTTTTAAACTCTGTTACTGTTTTTTCAATTCTTTTTATTAAATCCTCAGTTGGTTTTTGTCCACTACCTAATTCGTCGATTATTTTTACATATTTTCTTTTCATAAAGTCATGGTATTGACTCTCAAATCTTAAAATGCTTTCAAGCTTTATGTCATCTACGCTTCCGCTTGTTGCAAGCCAGATACTTAAATACTCAAAGCTTTCTGCAAGAGGTTGGTACTGAGATTGTTTTAGTATTTCAATTGTTCTTTTTCCTCTTTCAAGCTGTTTTGAGGTTGCTTCGTCAAGCTCTGATCCAAACTGTGCAAATGCAGCCAAGTTATAGTATTGGGCGATTTCAAGCCTCATTTTGCCAGCAACTGATTTCATTGTTGCAGTTTGGGCTGCTCCTCCAACCCTTGATACTGAGTTTCCTGCGTCAATAGCCGGTCGCATACCGCTATAGAAAAGATCTGTTTGGAAAAAGATTTGTCCATCAGTAATGGAAATTACATTAGTTGGAATATAGGCTGAAAGATCATTTGCCTGGGTTTCAATAACTGGAAGAGCAGTTATTGATCCGTTTCCGTTTTGTTTGTTCATCCTTACAGCTCTTTCCAAAAGCCTACTATGAAGGTAGAAAATATCCCCAGGATATGCCTCTCTTCCTGCCGGTCTTCTAAGTACTAGGGTAATCTGTCTGTATGCCCAGGCGTGTTTTGTTAAATCGTCATAAATAATTAATACATCGTCTCCCTTTTCCATGAAATATTCCGCAATAGCAACACCGGCATAGGGAGCAAGGTAGAGAAGTGAGGCTGGATCTGAAGCAGATGCAACGACAACTGTTGTATAGTCAAGAGCACCGGTTTCTCTTAGTTTTTCAACAACCTGAGCGATTGTGCTTTGCTTTTGTCCGATTGCAACGTACACGCAGTAAACAGGTTTTTGTCCTTTTGTATGAGTTTGTTTTTGATTGATAATTGTATCAATTGCAACAGCTGTTTTTCCTGTACCCCTGTCTCCGATAATTAACTCTCTTTGTCCTCTTCCGATTGGAATCATAGCATCAATTGCCTTAATGCCGGTTTTTAAGGGAGTATTAACTGGTTCTCTTTCAACAACTCCCGCCGCAATTTTTTCAAGTGGCATATCTTTTCCTTTTTTAATTTTTGCTTTTCCATCAAGCGGTTGTCCAAGCGGATTTACTACTCTGCCCAAGATATCCTCGGAAACGTTAATGCTTAAAAGTTTTCCTGTTGTTTTTACGCTGTCCCCCTCACTTATGCTATCGGCGTTATTTAAAAGAATAATTGAGACGCTATCTTCATCGAGGTTTAATATGATACCGTTAGATCCGTTTTCAAATTCAACCTGCTCTCCCATAACAGCTTTGGAAAGACCGGTTGCCGTAATAACTCCGTCTGTGTTTTTAGTAACGGTTCCTACATTCTTAACTTCCAATTTTTCGTCAAAGTTAGAAAGCCTTTTTTCTAGATTTTTAATTATTTCATCTGCTTTTTTCATATTTACTCGTTAATAAAACTGACTATATTGTCAATCTTTTCTTTTAGGTTAAATTCATAGACATCATCAAAGTCTTCAATCTTTACTCCTGCGATTAAAGACATATCTTTTTTTATGACAATTTTTTTATTTTTAAAAAGGTTTGAAAAATCTTCTACAACTGCCTTTTCGTTAGCATCTGCCAAAGTAACAATTACTGTATTTTGTCTTTCAAATGCTTTTAGAGCTTTTATATATTCTCTAAGTTCACTTTTGGAAAGATAGGTTGCTATTTTGGCTACCCTTTTTTCATCCAGTGAGTTTTTTGTATAACTTGCAATAACCAGTTTTTTAATTTGGTTCATATTAATCAGCCTTTTTTATATTTTTTAAAGCTTTTTCAACTACTTTTTTCTGCTCACCCTGGCTAAAGATTCCGCTTAATGATTTGGAAAGAATTTCTCTTGCCAAAAGACTTGTTTTTTCTGAAAGTCTTCTCTCAACCTCAGCAGTTTCTTGCTGAATCTGTGAATAGGCATCAGTTATTAATTTTTGTGTTTGAGCTTTTGCATTTTCCTCCATTTGTAAAGAAAGCTCTTGGGCTTGTGATTTTGCGTCCTCGATTAACTTTTGTGACTCATTTTGTGCCTTAGATAAAATTTTCTTTTCCATAAAGAGCGCATTTTCAAGCGTTTTTGCAGCTTCCTGGGCCTGTTTTAATCCCTCTGTAATTTTATCTTCACGTTTTTTGACCATGTCCATAACAGGCTTATATAAAAAGCGTTTTAAAAGATAAAATATAATTAAAAAATTTAGAATTTGAGCACCCAACATAATGGGGTCAAACCCTAGGGATTTTAAAAATTCCATATTCTTAACCTGTGAAAGCCAAAATCAAAGAATAGATAGCGATAGCTTCTGCAAATGCCATTCCTAAAAGCATTGCTGGTAATATTTTTCCTGATGCCTCTGGATTTCTGCCGATTGCTTCCATAGCTTTTGCTCCGATAAAACCTACTCCTAGTGCAGGTCCCAGACCTCCAATGGCGATGATTAAACCTCCGGATATACTAAATTCCATGTGTGCTCACCTCCTTAGCTTGTACATGATGTGGTGTCATTAAAATTGCCATAAAAGCCATTGTTAACATTGCAAAAACAAGTGCTTGTACAAGTCCCACTACAAACTCAAGCATTAAAAAAGGTAGTGGGAATGCTATAGCAAAAATACTGCTAACTGTTCCTAAAACTATTTCTCCTGCAAAAATATTGCCAAAAAGCCTAAAAGACAAAGATACTACTTTGGTAATCTCTGAGATAATTTCTAAAAACCCGATAAAGAGGTTTATCGGATTTAGGGAAAAATATCTTGAAAGGTATTCTACGATTCCAATAGTTTTGATACTAAGAATATGCGTTGCAACAACTGAAACTAAAGCAAGACCTAACGTTACGTTAAAATCACTCGTTGCAGGTCTTAAAAATGGAACAATACCATGTTCTCCTTTTAAGCCTATTGCGCTAATTCCAGGGATTAGTCCAGACCAGTTTGCCAGTAATATGAATATAAAAAAAGTCATAAAAAAGGGAAATATCTTGAGAGCATTTTTTCCGGCAACAGACTCAGTAATACTGTAAAACTCAGAAATAAGAGATTCAACTATTGTCTGTAATTTCCCAGGAACAAGGCTTAAGCGTTTTTTGACTGTAACTATTAATCCGATGATTATACCGTCAACTAAAATAGTATCTAAAAATGCATTTGTAACGGCAAAATTGCCAATATTAAAAATAGGTTCTGCTGCGAATGAAACCATGTGTATAATTTTACGGGTAAATTGAGATTACGTCAAGAAGAAAAACTGTTAAAAACATGGATTTTATCTGCAATTATTACTGGTTTGTCATTTTTTGAATCAATTTTTCCTGTAATTAAAACTACATTTTCCTTTGTAAGGATGCTTTTATACATATCAAAAACTCTAGGAAATACAACGCATTCAACCAAAGTGCCGTTTTCATTACCAATAGTTATAAATGCCATTTCCTTGCCTGATTTTTTAGTAAATATCCTTCTAATTGTCTCAATAATGCCTCCTACAATCACAGATCCTTCTTTTCCTTCCTCTTCAAGAGCGTCTATTTCATGCGTAATTTGAGTTTTAAGTTGTAAGAGGTTATCCATTTGGGGATGAGCTGTAAGATAAAAGCCCAAAAATTCCTTTTCAAAAGCAAGTTTTTCGTTTTGCGAAAATTCTTCAATATCTTGAGAAGTCATAGAAAAGGAAGGAGTATTAACTGGGTCGTCGTCTCCAAAAAGACTTTCTTGTCCACTACTGCCTTCTTTTTTCTTTTTAGTCGCTTTGTCAACAATTTCAGGGTAATCCATTAAAAGCTTTGCTCTTTTTCCAAAACTATCCATTGCCCCTGCTTTAATAAGGCTTTCAACTGTTTTTTTGTTGATTGTTGAAAGATCAACCCTTTGGCAAAAGTCCTCAAAGGTTTTAAAAAGTCCTTTTTCCCTGTTTTCCAAAATATTTCTGATCGCAGCCTCGCCAACATTTTTAATTGCAGAAAGTCCAAACCTAATTTTTGTTGTATCTTCAATTGCAAATTCAGAGTCTGATTTATTGATATCAGGAGGAAGTACTTCCACATTAAGCCTTTTACACTCAGCAACAGCCTGGGAAATTTTTTCGTTTTTTACCGGTCCTGTTGTTCCCCTTGACTCAGCAGTTAAAAGAGCAGTCATAAATTCAGCAGGAAAGTGCGCTTTAAGATAAGCAGTTCTAAAAGCAATAGTTGCGTAACACGCAGCATGAGCTTTACCAAATCCGTAGCCTGCAAAAGGCTCAAATAAAATCCAAAGATTTTCAGCTTTTTCCTTTGTCATTTTGTTTGCAACGCACCCGCTTACAAAATTATCGTGTTCTTTTTTCATTTCAGCTGGGATTTTTTTACCAACTGCTTTTCTAAGTTTATCTGCGGTAAGCCAGGAGTAACCCGCTACTTTAATAGCAGTAAGTAACATATCGTCTTGGAAAGTGATTATCCCATATGATTCTTTTAGTACATCTTCAAGTCTTGGATCCGGATACTTAATCAGTTTTGGATTATTTTTTCGTTTTATAAACTCAGGAATATTTGCCATAGGCCCTGGTCTATATAAAGCAACCATTGCCTGCAAATCAAAAATAGTAGTAGGCTTTAATTCTTTTATATATCTTCTCATTCCGGCAGACTCAAGCTGGAAAATTCCGGTTGTTTCACCGGATGAAAGAAGTTTATATGTTTTTTCATCCTCAAATGAAATTAGGGAAAAATCAATTTTAATTCCTCGGTTTACTTCAATAAATCTTAAAGCTTCCTGGATAATGGTTAAGTTTCGAAGACCCAAAAAATCAATTTTTAAAAGCCCAACGCCTGCAAAATCAGCGCCGATTGAGTACATGTCGTACTGGGTAATTATTTTTTCTCCATTTGCTTCTCTTTGTAAAGGAGTGTATTCAGTTATGTCTTTATCGGCAATGACCACTCCTGCAGCGTGGACTGATGCGTGTCTTGCTACGCCTTCTAATTTTCTGGCAAGCGTTAGAAGTCTTCTTGTATCATCTTCCATTGTATAGGCTATTTTAAGCTCTGGACTTTGCTCGAGAGCTTTATCAATTGTCATTGCGTGTCCCTGCCAGCCAAGGGGAATCATTTTGGAAATTCGATCAGGAATTGCGTAAGGATATCCCAATACTCTTCCAACGTCTCTTACTGATCCCCTTGCTTCCATGGTTCCAAAAGTTATAATCTGTGCGACTTTATCTCGTCCGTATTTTTGCCTTACGTATTCAATTACCTCATCTCTTCTGTTGTCTGCAAAATCAAGGTCAATATCAGGAGGGGATGGTCGCATTGGATTTAGAAATCTCTCAAAAGGAAGCTTGAAAAACAAAGGATCAATATCAGAAATTCCAAGTGCATATGAAACAATTGAGCCTGCGTTTGATCCTCTTCCGGGACCAACTGTAATACCTTGTGATTTTGCCCAGGCAACAAAATCAGCGACGATTAAAATATATGTCTCGTATCCTTTTCCTAAAATTACCGAAAGTTCATAGTCAGTTCTTTCTTCTATTTCTTTTGTAATTTCCTTGTACCTTTTTTTAAGACCCACAGCCACTTTTTCTTTCATAACCTCAGCCGGTGTTTTTCCTTTGGGTACTTCAAAAATAGGCATAATCCACTTGCCAAGCGGAATTTCAACGTTGCACGCTCTAGCAATTTTTACACTGTTTTCTATTGCCTCAGGCGTTTGGACAAAAAGTCCAGTCATTTCCTCAGGAGATTTAATATAGAAATCAGGGGAGTCAATCATTGAAAGTTTTCTGTCTTTGTCATCTAGCATTGCTTGCGTTTGAATACATAAAAGTGCTTCCTGTCCTTCTGCGTCATCAGGTTTTACATAATGATTATCGTTTGTAGCAACTAAAGGGATGCCAAGCTTTTGGGAAAGCTCAATAAGTTTTGGATTGACAAGTTCCTGATCTGGAATATGTACATGTTTTTGGAGTTCTAAGTAGAAATTGTCCTTCCCAAATATCTCAGATAAGGCTATCGCTCTTTCCTCGGCAATTTTTTCCTGGTTTCTTAAAAGCGGTTCAGTAACAAAACCGTTTAAGCAGGCACTAAGACAAATAAGCCCTTGATGATATTTTTTTAATAATTCTAAATCTGTTCTTGGTTTGTAATAATACCCCTCAAGTCCTGCAACCGAGATTATTTTCATTAAGTTTTTATACCCCTGTAAATCTTTTGCAAGAAGAATAAGATGGTTTGAATCAGAATCAATACCGGCTTCTTTATCTTTTCTTGACCTTTTGGCAATATAAATTTCTGCTCCAATAATAGGCTTAATTCCCTGAAGAATGCACTCTTTATAAAATTTGATTGTCCCATACATATTGCCGTGGTCTGTAATGGCGATTGCATTCATTCCTAGTTCTTTAACACGTGAAACCATGTCTTCCATTTTTGAAAGACCGTCTAAAAGTGAATATTCACTGTGATTATGAAGGAATCGAAAAAGAATTTGCGTTTCCTGCAAGTTTGCTTTTTTCTTTCGCATCAAACATTGCAGCATCTGCGTTTTCAAATGACTGTGATGGATTACTTAGGTCAACAGGTGATGCACCCATTGACATCGTAAGACTAATGCCCTTTTTTTGTAATATTTGTTGGGAAGGAAGAAGAGACAATGCCAGATCAAGTCTATTAAAAAGTTTTTGAATTGCTTCCTCATTTGCTCCTCGTAATAAGATGACAAATTCATCTCCCCCATATCTAGCTGCGTGTCCATTTGTTTCTTCATCACTTTCTTCAATCCTGGCGGCAGTATCTGTTGGTCTAATTTTACTTCCTAACATTTCACCAAACTCAGCTAGCAAGCGATTGGCTCCCTCATGTCCCAAAGCAGTATTAATGTCCTTAAATCTGTTCAGGTCAACAAAAAGCAAGACTAAGTCTTCTCCGCTTTTTCTTGCTTCACCTACTTCATGCTCATACAGTTTCTTGAAAGTTACAAGATTATTTAGCTTTGTTAAATCGTCAATTTTTGCGTCTTCAATTATTGAATCTACCTCTTGTCTTAAACTGTCTGAAGCTATAAATGCAGCATTTCTTTTTGTTTTTCTTTCTTTAGGGTCTGTTACTCCATATAGAGCTCTTCTTACATGTGGAAGAACTCTTGTGTATCTTTTTCTTGCTTCTCCAAAAGTCATTCTGCCTTCTTCAGGTTGAACTGATGCATCTGGATCTGATTGTTTTATAGCTGGTTTTGTATCTACAGTAGACATTATTTTAATTCCTCCAAGATTAGGTTTCTCAATGCTTTTGTGTCTATTTTTTTCTTTACGTTATACATAACTTGTCCTATTATAAACTGTAAAACGTTTTCATGCCCATTTTTATAATCCTCAGAAATCTTTGGATTCTTTGTTAAAACTTCTTTAATTATTTTCCTTAGCTCTTCTTCTGAAACCTCTTCAACTTTACTTATGGATAATATTTCTTCAATTAACTTTACAGGTAAAACATCATTTATATCTATTTTTTTGTTTATGATGTAATTTGCAATTTGTTTTGGTGTTACATTTTTGTCCAATTTAGTAGCTTCTTCAAAATATTCTGCAAGTAGGATTTCTCTTGTTATTCTGCGTCATATTCCGACAAATTATACTCCTTAACAAATCTTTTAAGTTTTTCATCAGAAAGCTCAGGCAAACTTTCCTTTAGTTTATTTATTTCAGACTCTTTCCATCTAATTGGAGGGATATCAGGTTCTGGGAAGTATCTATAATCATTTGCTTCTTCTTTTACTCTTTGCGACACTGTTTTTTGTTTATTTTCGTCCCAGCCTCTTGTTTCCTGGAGGGGAGTTTTTCCCTTTTGCAATAACTCAAGCTGCCTTTGTATTTCAAAATTGATTGCTTTTTCAACAAAGCTGAATGAATTGATGTTTTTTACTTCAACCTTATATTTAGGTAAATCTTTTGATTCAGGATTTAAAGAAACAGAGATATTTGGCTCAAGCCTCATTTGTCCTTTTTCCATATCTGCATTGGAAACGTTTAAGTAGCGAACAATTTGCTGGAGTTTTTGAAGATATGCTTTTACATCTTTTGCGTTATCGAAATCTGGTTCAGTTACAATTTCTACCAAAGGGACACCGCTTCTGTTAAAGTCGATAAGACTGAAGTTTTGTCCATCTACTGTTTCATGAAGAAGTTTTCCAGTATCTTCCTCCATATGAACTCTTGTAATTCTTATTTTCTTTCCGTTTACTTCTATATCTCCATTTAGGCAAAATGGCTGGTCATATTGGGAAATTTGATACCCCTTGGGAAGGTCTGGGTAAAAATAGTTTTTTCTATCAAACTTGGAAAACAAAGGAATGTTGCAGTTTAGTGCCAGGCCAATCTGAGTACACCATTCAATTGCTTTTTTATTTACTACAGGTAATGCTCCGGGAAGACCTAAGCAAACTGGACAAGTATGAGTATTTGGTTTTTGGCCAAAATAATCTGCTAGGCAATCACAAAACATTTTTCTTTTTGTTTTAAGTTCAACGTGAACTTCAAGACCGATAATTACTTTATAGATCATTAGGATTCCTTTCATACCATTTATGCGCTTTCTCATATTTATGCCCTAAATTAAAAAGTAATTCTTCTTTAAAGTGAGGTCCGATAATTTGCATACCGATAGGTAGGCCATCGGCAAAACCCGTTGGAACAGATAGGCCTGGGTGACCTGTTATATTAGCAGTTACAGTTAGAACATCTGACAAATACATTGCCAGTGGATCATCTACCTTCTCCCCTATTCTCCAAGGCAAAGTGGGGGATACAGGTGCAATTATCGCGTCAACTTTTTTGAATGCCTCTTCAAAATCCTTTATTAAAAGCGTTCTTACTTTTAGGGCCTTTTTATAATACGCATCAAAGTAACCAACGGATAAAGTAAATGTTCCAAGCATTATTCTTCTTTTTGCCTCAGCGCCAAAAGCATCCCTATCATTTCCAAATCTAATTCCATCATATCTTGCAAGGTTTGAAGAAACTTCAGCAGGTTGGATTATGTAATAACATGCGATTGCGTATTCCGTGTGAGGCAGGGAGATTTCTTCAATTTTTGCTCCATTTTCCTCGTAAAACTTAATCGCTTTTTCAATATTTTCTTCGACTTTAGGATTCATACCGGAAATAAAATATTCTTTAGGAATTCCTATTCTTATCCCTTTAATATCTTTGTCTAGATGACTTTGATAATTGGGTACGTCAATGGGGGCAGTTGTTCCGTCTTTTTTATCTTTTCCTGCAGTAATACCTAAAAGTATTGCACTATCTTCAACTGTTTTTGTAAAATGGCCGATTGAATCAAGAGAAGAAGCCATGGCAACAATTCCGTATCTGCTTACCCTTCCATAGGTTGGCTTTAGACCTACTGTATTAGTAAAACTCGCAGGAAGCCTAATAGAGCCTCCTGTATCTGTTCCTGTTGAGGCAAGTGCCATTTGTGAGGAAACGCTAACAGCAGATCCGCTGGAAGATCCTCCTGGAACAAAATCCTCATTCCATGGGTTTTTAGTTGGACCAAAATCTGAATTCTCACCGCTTGATCCATGTGCCCAAGCATCCAAATTTGTTTTTCCGATAATTACTGCTCCCGCATCTTTTAACTTTTTTACAACAGTTGCGTCGTATTGAGGAATATATCCCTTTAAAACGTTAGATCCGGCGGTTGTCTCAATTCCTTTTGTTAAATAAATATCCTTTAATGCAATTGGAATACCAAGAAGTGGTAAATCCTGTCTCTCGGAAATCAATTTATCAACGTGTTTTGCTTGTTCTAGGGCACTAGCTTTGCAGATAGTGATAATAGTTTTTCAATTTTGTCTAAATGCGCATTTAAAAGATCAACTGCGCTAAACTCTTTTTTCAAAAGTCCTTCTTTTGCCTTTTTAATTGTTAAGTTATTAAATTTCATTAAAACAATCTTACTGTATTTTGTTGCTTTGCTATTCCGAATGCTTCTTTTACAAAAAAATCTACTCCGTCACTTTCTAAAACAAAATATCCTGTGTTTTCTATAGTTCCTTCTGGTAGTTCGTCGTATTTTACAAACCCTAAATGAACCAGTAATGATCTCATAATGTTTCCATGCGCAACTACTAATATATTTTTGCCTTGAAACGCAAGAGATGCTTCTCTAATAAAAGATAAAAGTCTTAATGCTCCTTCTTCTGCGCTTTCCATTTGCGAAGAATGCTTATATTGCATTTTCCCTTTTTCGTTTAACTTAATGAAAACTTTTTTCATCTCTTCCCTTAATTTCTCTTCAGTTTTTCCGTTAAGTTTTTTTAAATAGTGCTCAAAACTCCTTTCTCTAATTAAATTTGATGCTTGTACGGCAAGTTTTCTTTCTAGCGTGAGTATTTCAGCAGTTTGTCTTGTTCTTAGCATGTCAGAGGAAAAAATTGCTTCAAAATTTATATTTTTTATATTCTCTGCAAGTAATTGTGCTTGAGATATGCCCATTTTTGTTAAAGGGCTTCCCAGTTCTTGTTTTTCCTTTTGTATTATTCCAGCATTTCCTTCCGACTGCGCATGTCTTACAACATAAATTCTTGTTAATTTATTTTTACTCATTATTTAAAATCCCCTTTACTTTAAAAAGCCCGTTATGCTTGTTTTTTGTATTTGATAAAGCTTCTTCCTGGGATAAAGATGGAGATGTAACATCCTCTCCTGTTACGTTTTCAAGTCCTGTTGTCTGGGAAGTTTCTTCTGTGTTTGTCGTGTCAAGCGCTTGAAGTTTATCAATATAACTTAGAATTGAGGATAGTTGTTCTTCATATTTTTTTACTTCTTTACTGTTTAAAGGCAATTTTGCCAGTTTTGCAATGTGTAAAACATCGACTTTCATTAATCTCAATTATATTGCAATCTGTAGTCTTTTGGCAATCTCTATTCTTGAGTTTTCTTCCAAAGTATCATCCAATTTTTCAAGCACAATTGTTTTTTTGTATTTTACCTCCAAAGCTTTTTGTATAAGAAAATCTGCAAATACGGGGTTTTTAGGAAGTAGTGGGCCGTGTAAATATGTTCCAAAACTGTTTTTATAGTTAGCTCCTTCAAGAAAATCTTTTGCATTATTTCCAAATCCTTTCAGTACTTTTCCAAACGGTTTTATGTTTTCACCAAGGTAGGTTCTTCCTCCATGATTCTCAAATCCTATTAGGGTGTAGTCTAGGTCAGTAGATTTAAAAGCAGCATTTCCAATCAGTCTTTTTTTTCTATCTCCAGGACTTTTCGTATATAAATCAAATATTCCAAGTCCTCCAATTTTATTTCCGTTTGCTTCCATGTAGTAATTACCTAAAAATTGGTATGCACCGCAGACATATAACCCAGGAACACCTTTTTCTATTAAGTTTTTAAGAACTTTTTTTGCTCTAAAAAGATCTTCTGAAACTGCTTGCTGCTGTCTGTCTTGGGCGCCACCCATTAGAATCAGGTTGCAGCTTTGAAGTTTTTTATGGTCAAAACCAAGATCTAAATATTGTATTTTTGTGTCTATATTTCTCCATTGACACCTTTTTTGAAGCACTAAAACATTGCCTCTATCGCCGTAGATATTCATTAATTGTGGATATAACCAGCCAATTGTTAGATTTAATTTCATAGTATTTTTTTACCTGTTAAAATTTGTCTAACTTCAAGCATTGCTGAATAGTTTGGTAAAATATAAAGTTTTTCGTCATCATTTAAATTTTCTACCATTTTATCTATCGATTGCTTATTTTGCTACATGAGCAAAAAAGCCTGCATATTTTAATCTTGTCGCCATATCAAACATCCGTTCTCCAGTTACCAAGATATTCATATCCTTAGTTAATATATTTTCAAAATCTATATCCCAGATCCAGGAAACGTCAAGTCCATCAGGAATTTGATCATTTAGGATAATTATGAGATTTTTACCTCCTAAGCTTTTTACAGTAGACAGTGATTCATTAAAGCTGATAGGATTTTTTGATAAGAAAATTTGTACATCTTTCTCCATATAACTTATCGTTTCTTGTCTTCCAAAGGCGGGTTTAAAATCTTTTAGGGCTTTTGTAATAACGTCTTTATTGATTCCGGCAACTTGTGCAAATAATACTGCAGCTAATATGTCGTACAAAGCATACGTTCCTTTTAGAGGATAATAGGAAAGCTTAGAAAGGTTTGGCTTTGGTCTTTCTAGATTACAGTTAGGGCACTTCCATTTGCCTAAATGTGAAAAATAATATGAAGAGAATTTAAGGCTAGTTGCACAACTAGGACAAAGAATTGAATCTGCGCCATGCTGCATTAAGCCATTTTCAAGTTTTTTATCTTCCAAACCAAAATAATACACATTTTTTTTGAGTCCCTTGCCCAAAAATGCAATCTGTGGATCATCTGCGTTTAAAATTAAAGTTGTATCTTTAAGCCCATCTATTGCCTTTTTCCAGTTTGCAGAAATTGTATCAATCTCTCCATACCTGTCTAGTTGATCTCTAAAAAGGTTTAAGGCAATTACAAAGTCAGGTTTAATTTTTTCGCAGACCTTCGGAAAGGCATTTTCGTCAATTTCAAAAACAGCAAAGTCTTTTTTTAATTTCCCATCAAATTTTGAGGATATAATTATCGATGAAGCTATACCGTTTAAAAGATTTGCTCCTGACATATTGTAAACGCTTTTACTGTTATTTGTTTTAAAAATTGTCCTGATAAGCTTTGAAGTCGTTGTTTTTCCATTCGTTCCGATAATAACGACTTTTTTTATTTTTGATTTATTTAAAGTTTGCTCAATAAAATTGTCATTTAATAAAAGCGCAATATGACCTGGCCACGTAGAGCCGTTTCCTAAGTTTAGCAAGCGAATAAAGCTTGAAAGTAATTTACCAAGTAAAATTATTAAAAAGTTCATTACATTTGGCGAAGAATCTTAATTCTTTCTTCAAGCGGAGGGTGGGTGTTGAAAAGGCCGGTAAAAAAGTTTTTTACTTTTTTATTATCAAAAGGATTTTCAATATATAGATGTGCAGTTGCGTTACTTGCAACTCTTGGCGGCGTTTTATCATGCGCTAGTTTTTCCAAAGCTGAAGCAAGACCCTCGGGGTATCTTGTTAATAAAGCTCCTGATGCGTCTGCAAGATATTCTCTTTTTCTTGATACTGCAAGCTGAATTAGCGTTGCCGCAATTGGAGAAAGGATTGCAAAAACAATAGCTAAAATTAGAAATATTGAGCTTGCCTTATTATCATCGTTGTTTGAATAAAAAGTAGCTCTTATAAATAAATCTGAAATTATCGCAATAAAGCCAACTAGCACTACGACAACGCCCATAAGCCTAATATCGTAATTTTTAATGTGCGAAAGCTCGTGGGCAATAACTCCTTCAAGTTCTGCGTCATCCATCATTGCCAAAAGCCCAGTTGTAGCGCAAACTACCGCGTGTTTTGGATCTCTTCCTGTTGCAAAAGCGTTTGGAGATGGGTCGTTAACAATGTAAACTTTGGGCATAGAAAGACCTGCTGCAATACACATATTCTCTACAGTTCTATAGTATTTTGGATAGTCACTTTTTTTAATTTCCTTTGCTCCAGTTGTAGCCAAAACAAGTTTATCAGAATAGTAGTAACTGCCAATACTGGTTATTCCGGCAATAACTAAAGCAATACCAGCAAGGCCTAAGCTAAAACCCATGGCTTTACTGAAGACATAGACGAGTGTCGTTATAAAAACGACAAACAAAAACATGATTAACCATGTCTTATTTTTATTTGAAGAAATAGCAGAGTAAATGTTCATAAAGACTAGAAACTAACTTTGACAGCTTTTTTCTCTTCTTCGGTTGCTGCAAAAAATTCTGCAGGTTTAAAACCCAACATCCCCGCTATAAGTACGTTTGGGAAAATAACGAGTTTTGTGTTATAGTCCAAAACATTTGAATTATAAAACTGCCTTGAGTATGCAATTTTATTTTCTGTATCTGAAACTTCTTCTTGTAACTGCATAAAGTTTTCGCTTGCACGAAGTGCAGGATAAGCCTCTGCAACAGCAAAGATAGACTTAAAAGTTTCTGTTAACTGATTGTTAGCCTTTGCTTTTTCTTCTACGCTTTTTGCTGAAACCAAGTTTGCTCTTTCTTTTGTTACATCCTCAAAAAGCTGTTTCTCGTGTTTGGCGTATCCTTTGACTGCCTCAACTAAATTAGGAATTAAATCTGTTCTTCTTTTAAGTTGAACGTCTATTTGAGAGAGGGCTTCATTTACTCTTAATTTTGCTACAATAATGCTGTTATACAAAAACCATATAAAAGCAAGAACTGCAACTACTATGACTACTAATATTACTAAATTCATCTATATCTCACCTCCTAATCATTAAACCAATCTATAATCTCATTATACGACATTGTGTTAAGTATGTCATTTTTTGTTGCCCATCCACGTCTTGCCATAAATACACCGTACTTTTGAAGTTCCATTTGTGAAACTGCGTGACTGTCACTATCTATAACTAAGTTTACATTGTTTTCAACAGCCTGCTTGATGATTGTGTCAGGAAGATCTAGCCTTTGGGGCCAGCTATTTATCTCTAATGCTTTGTTATGTTTTTTACAAAATTCAAATACCTTTTCAAAATCTAAATCATACCCATATCTATCATTTAAAAGTCTACCCGTTGGATGAGCAAGAATCTTTGCTTTTTTGTGAGAAAGACCTTTTAAGACCCTTTGGGTCATTTCATCTTTACCCATAGTAAAGACACTATGGATAGAAATAATAGCAGCGTCTAAAAGCTCTAGTGATTTATTATCGATTGCAAGGTCTCCACTGGGTAAAATATCAACTTCGAGTAGTTTAAATATTCGAACATATTTATTAACTGATTTAAATTGTTCAATTTTTTCATCTCGTTTTTTTAATAGATCATATATTTCTTTACTCGTGTGTTTTGACGTACTTGGGTTATGCTCTGAAAATCCAAGATATTCATAATTGAGTTGTCTAGCTTTTTCAAGCATTTCTTCCATGGAATCTTTACCAAGATCATGACTTGGCTCAATTGGAAAGTTTGAGTGAATATGAAAATCTCCTTTAATATCTGTAAGTTCAACAAGTTTTGGAAGTTTGTTTTTTACTGCGGTCTCAATTTCTCCTTGATCTTCTCTTAGTTCTGGGGTAATCCACTGCAGAGATAAAGCCTTATAAAAATCTTCTTCTGATGAATATTTTTGTAAGCTTTTGCTTTTAGATTTTAAATTTTTAATTCCATATTCTGATAAAGATAAACCTTTTTTAAGAGCATATTCTCTTAAATGTACATTATGATTTTTACTCCCTGTAAAATGTTGTAAAAGTGATCCGAAAGATTCAAGAGGCTGTATTAAAAGATCGATTTGTCTTCCTCCTGAAATCAAAATAGAGGCTGAAACGTCTCCTTTTTCGATAATCCTTTCTTTATATGGATAATTTGTAAAATGTTCTATTACTTTTTTGGGATTTTTTGTAGCAACTGCAAAATCTATATCCCCAATTGTTGAAACTCTTCTTCGAAGACTCCCTAATGCTTCAACTCTCTCAATTGTTTTTTCTTGTTTTAAATAATCCATTACCTTTTGAGCTATCTCAAAAGCATAGGGAAGTACCATTCTTGTGGTT
>Ga0075713_102_pt1 | contig 21976 bp, 21 predicted proteins | sample RifGroB1_FD_67774 | JGI IMG/M metagenome (GOLD analysis project Ga0075713, IMG submission 67774) | Microgenomates (Levybacteria) bacterium GW2011_GWB1_35_5 | reverse complement strand
ACCCAGAATACGGCGTTGACTGGGTGTATGATCCCAAAACAAACGAGTATAAAAGATCAAACGGCGGAAAACCTCATACGGATTTAAATAATAAAAAGCAGCTTACTGCAAAAAATGTGGTCATTTTACTTATGAAAGAATCTAATGCAAACGACGGATATGAAAACAACGTTCATCTTTTATACCAAACTAAAGGGAGCGGAAAAGCCGTAGTTTTGATGAACGGTAAAAGAACAGATGCTACTTGGAAAAAAGCAAACAGAACTGCAAGAACGATTCTTACCGACCCTAAAGGCGCTGAAATTAAATTTAACAGAGGGCTTATTTGGTTTGAAATTCTGGCTCCAGATGCTACGTATAGCGCAAAGTAAAGAACACAATATATTTACAATAGCCAAGCTTTGTTGTATATTATCCTCAATACTGCCTTTTTAAAAAGAACAAGTTATGTTTTCAGATTTAATTACATCTAAAGCTCGGGTAAAACTTTTGAACGTTTTTTTGGCAAACTCAAATGAAATGTTCCACGTTCGAGAATTGGTCAGAAGAACTCACGATGAGATAAATGCTGTAAGAAGAGAGCTTTCCTTTTTAGAGAGCAAAGGGATTTTAAATAGAGAGCCAAGGGCAAATAGAGTTTATTATTCACTTTCCAAAAACTATCCGTTCTACTATGATTTAATTAAAATCGGTTCTAAGAATATCGGCTTAGGTGAACAAGTTCTAAAAAACAGAGTAAAGCTTGGTAAGATAAAATATGCTATGTTTTCCGGTCGTTTCCTTAGAAAAATAAAAGAACAGCCTGATGAAGTTGATTTATTAGTTGTTGGAACAGTGGTTTTACCAGAACTTGCGCTTTTAGTTCGCGAAGAGGAAAAACGACTTGCAACAGAAATAAACTATACGGTTATGACGGAGGAAGAGTTTGACTTTAGAAAGAAAAAAAGAGATCCTTTTATACTATCCATCCTTTCAGGTTCAAGAGTAATGCTTATCGGTGATGAAGAGAGCATGCTTTAAATGAGAAAAAACCCTCGCTACCTTTTGTGGTTAATTATTGGCTTAAGTATTTTGGCAGTTTTTGTTAACTTGCCTAAAATTGGTAATTTTAATCCCAATGTTGTTTTTGAAAAACTGAATATTGCAAAAGAGCTTACCTTTAGAAAAGGACTGGATTTGGAAGGCGGAACAAGTTTAGTTTTACAAGCTGATATGTCAAACATATCAAAAGCTCAGAAACCATCTGCCTTAGATAGCGCAAAAGTAGTTATTGAGAAAAGAGTAAATCTATTTGGCGTATCAGAGCCTATTGTCCAAACCTCTGTTGTAAACAGTGACTATAGAATAATAGTTGAACTTCCAGGGCTTACTGATACAGAGAAAGTAAGAAGCCTTATTGGTACAACAGCCCAGCTTACGTTTTGGGAGCAAGAGGCAAGCGCTTCAGCAAAGACAGCTAGTCCTTCTGCAGACCAAATTGGTTTTAAGCAAACAAATTTAACTGGTGCAGATATAAAGCAAACGAGTGTTTCTTTTGATTCAAATACTGGAAAACCACAAGTACAACTTCAATTTACAAGTGAGGGAACCAAAAAGTTTGCTGATGTTACAAAAAGAAATATTGGAAAACCAGTTGCTATTGTTTTAGATAATCAGTTAATAGAGCAGCCTACAGTCCAGCAGGCGATTTTAACAGGGGATGCTGTTATTACAGGAAACTTTACCGTAGAGACTGCTAATCAACTAAGTACACAGTTAAATGCCGGAGCACTCCCCGTTCCTCTTAAAATTTTATCAAGTAGTGTTATAGCCCCAACTTTAGGAACTGCTTCGCTTGAAAAAAGCCTTTTTGCCGGTATCATTGGATTTATCATAATAGTAATTTTTATGTGTGTTTTATATAGAAGACTTGGTGTAATAGCAAGCTTTGCTTTAATTTTATATACACTTTTTAATCTTGCTATTTTTAAATTAAGTTCGCTTACTCCATACGGAATTACCTTAACTTTATCTGGCATTGCCGGTTTTATATTATCAATTGGTATGGCAGTTGATGCAAATATCTTAATTTTTGAAAGAATGAAAGAAGAACTTAGAGCTGGAAAATCTACAGAAACTGCAATAGAACTGGGATTTTCAAGAGCATGGAGCTCAATTAGAGATTCAAATATTTCAACACTGATTACAAGTTTTGTTTTATATTCTTTTGGAACTGGAATAGTAAGGGGATTTGCATTAGTTTTGGCAATCGGAGTACTTGTTTCAATGTTTTCAGCAATTGTTGTTACCAGAACGTTCTTAAGACTAGTTTATAAATAAATATGAATATAATTGGTAAAAAATATTGGTATTTTATAATCTCTACAATAATCATAATTCCAGGGCTTATCTCATTGTATTTTTATGGTTTAAATTTATCTATTGAATTTAGGGGAGGAAGTAGATTAACTCTTTCTTTTGAAAAAACTGTAACAGATAAACAAATACAAGGCATACACGATATTTTTAATGAGAAAAAAATAAAAGTAGCAACTATAGAAAGATCACAGCAAGATGTTTTTATAAGAACAAGACCAATTACCCAAGAAGAAGATCAATTTCTTATTGAAGATCTAAAGATAAGAGTGGGTAATTTTAAACAATCTCAATATGAAACAGTCGGTCCTACAATTGGAGGAGAGACTTTGCTTAATGCTTTAAAAGGACTGGTTATAGCCTCTGTTTTAATTGTTTTGTATATCACCTTTTCTTTTAGAAAAGTTCCAAAACCAGCAAGTAGCTTTAGGTTTGGAATTGCTGCAGTAGTTGCTCTTGTTCATGATGTCTTGGTTTTAATAGGACTTTTTTCAATCTTAGGACATTTCTTTGGTGTTGAGATAGACAGTTTGTTTGTTACAGCAGTACTAACTGTTATTGGTTTTTCAGTTCATGACACTATTGTTGTTTTTGATAGGATTAGGGAAAATCTTAAAAAGATTGGAGGAGCTGATTTTGAACAAACAGTTAATGACTCAATACTGCAAACCTTAGACAGGTCATTTAATACTTCCTTAACAGTGATCTTGGTTTTATTTGCACTACTTTTATTTGGAGGAGAAACCATAAGGTGGTTTGTAGTTGCCCTTTTAGTCGGAATAATCAGTGGAACATATTCTTCAATCTTTAATGCAGCGCCAATTTTAGTTGTCTGGCAGGATTTAGTAAACAGAAGAAGAAAAACGTCTTAATCATCATGCACAATAGGTTATTGACACCTTTTGTAATCTATTATATAATATAGTCATGTTTAGTCAATTAAATTCTAATGAGGTATATACCCCCGAAGAAGTTGCCCAAATGCTTAAATTGAGCAAGAATACTGTTTACGATCTTATTAATAGGGGCGAGCTTATAGCTAAAAAAATTGGTAAAGTTTATCGAATTCCAGCCAATTCTCTTTCTTTTATGTTTACCGGTCTTGATTACGACCTATATCAAGCTGAAAAAATAGATTTACAAAATCAGAATAAAATTCAAAAAGTAATTAAAGATGTAAGGAAAAACCTTGGTTAAACTTCTAGCTTTATGACAATTTTTGTAGACTCGGATGTAATAATCTCCTCGCTTTTATCCACAACTGGAGCTTCATATTTATTATTACAAAAAAAGACAACTGATGCTTTTTATATTTCTTCAATTTCCAAGCAGGAATTGGAACAAGTTTGTGAAAGGTTAGATATTAAAAAAGATAAATTAGATAGTCTGATACGAAAGAACTTGCAAATAATAAAAATAGATAAACAGATAAAGGGTATTAAAAATAAATACGGTAAATATGTTTATGATATTAACGATGCCCATATCGTTGCAGCTGCAGTAGATTGTCATGCAGGATTTATAATCTCTTATAATATAAAAGATTATAAAATAGAAAAGATTAGAAATGATCTAAATATTATTGTTTTTAAACCTTCTACGTTCTTACAATACACAAGAAGTTTACGTTAATCTTTATGAAGTAAGTGCTTGTTTAACTAAGTTACTAACTAAACTTCCATCTGCCTTTCCTTTTACTTTTGGCATCAGTATTCCCATCACTTTTCCCATATCTTGTATTGTTGAGGCATTTGCTTGGGAAACTGCTTGGTCAACTAATTTTTTAATTTCCTCTTCACCCATTTGAGCTGGCATATAAGTTTGTAATATTTCAAGTTCTTTTTGTTCTTTGTCAGCCAGTTCCGGACGGTTTGCCTTATTGTATTCTTCAATAGAATCTCTTCTTTGTTTTGCTTGAGATCCAATAACTGAGATTATATCTTGCTCATTTGCGCTATATCCTGCCCCGCCTTTTTGTATTTCATAATAATTAATTGCGGAAATAAGCATTCTCAAAACAGAGGTCTTGAGTTCGCTTCTGGCAAGCATTGATTTTGTTAGTTCTTGTTGTAGTTTAACTTTATCCATAATTAAATAAGTCTTCCAAGTCCTAATTGTTTGCTTTTGTTGAAACTATAGACAAATAGGCTAATTGATAATACCAGATTGTTTGCTTTTGTTGAAACTATAGACAAATAGGCTAATTGATAATACCAGAAATACAAGATTAATTGCAAAACTGATTATTATTTTCTCAATAGAAATATGGTTTGTAAAAATATGTTGTCTCATTGCTTCAAAAATATAGCTTGACGGAAAAATTAGAGCTATCTTTTGCGCCCAGTCTGGAAGTACAGATATGGGATAATACAAAGCTGAAAAAGGAGCGATAAGATATGCTCCTGCCCAGGCAATTGTCTGGACTTTCATTCCAAACCTGATAATTATTGCAGCAACTACAAATCCAGCAGCCCAACCAGTGATTACAAGACTTACAACAATAGGAAAAAGCCACCAGCCAAACTGGAAGAATGCATATTGGTAAAGAATAAAAGCAATACCAGCTGAGAAAAGTAAGCTAATAATCATTTTTAGTCCGCCAAAGATTGTCACAGCAGTAATCCATTCGTAGACTGTTAAGGGGGAGGCAAAAATATTAACCAGATTTCTATCCCACATTTCAGAAAGAAGGTTTGTTGTTATTTCATATTGAGCCCTCCAGGTAACAATCCAAAAAATTATTCCCGTTAGTAAAACTGTAGTTAGATGTTGAGAATCACCTGAAAGCTTTGCAAAATAAAGACCAGTAAGACCCCAGATTAAAAGATCCATTAAAGGCCAGTAAAACATATCAGTTAATCTGTCATAACTATGTTTGACATTATAGAAATATCTCTGGACCATCGCCATTACTCTTTTTAAGTTCATACCTTACTCCTTTGGGACATTTTAAGAAAATAATCTTCCAAGTTTGGTTTATTGATACTTATATCCTCATATTCAATTTTTTCATTTGTCATTGAAGTTATAAATGTTGATATATCTTTGGTTTTAATATTTATCCTAAATGTATTTTTATTTTGCACAAATGATATTTTTTGAGATTCCAGAAACTTTTTGGCTTTTAGGATATTTATTGTAATAAACTCAACTTCTGACTCCGGAATTTGTTTTGATAGATTTTCAGGTTTGTCTTTGGCAATAATCTTTCCTTTGTTTAGAAAAACAATGTTATCGCACATTTCTTCAACCTCAGACATATTATGGGAGGTAAAAAGCATGCTAACTTTATATTCTTTTTGCTGTCTTCTTAAAAATTCCCTGATCTTTACCGCAATATCGGGATCCAAAGACGCTGTTGGTTCATCTAAAAGAATAATTTTAGGATAGTTTATAAACGCCTTTGTAAGTAAAAGCCTTGCCATTTCTCCGGCTGAAAGCATATGAATACTCTTTTTTCTTAGATGTTCTATTTCAAATTCAGATAAAAGTCTTTTAATTCTGGTTTGTTTATTAGGAACTTCATAAAGATTTGCAAATACATTTAGCACTTCCTCAACTGTAAAAAGCCATGGCAATGAAATATACGCAGATGAAAAGTTTAATTTTTTAAGTATTTCACTTCGGTTTCCTTTAAGAGGTTTCCCAAAATATGAAATACTGCCGTTCGTTGGATCCATAACATCCAAAAGCATATGAATTGTCGTTGTTTTTCCAGCTCCATTTGGGCCAAGCAAACCCAATATCTCTCCCTCTTTAATATCAAAAGAGATATTATTAACAGCTGTAAATTTACCAAATTTTTTAGTAAGGTTTTTTACCTCAAGAACTTTTTGTGACATAAAATTTATAAACAGATTAGACAAGATCCTTTATGCGGTCGAGGAGATATTCCTTCTTATTTTTTGATAAATCTTCATCTACCTCTTCAAATAATTTCTGCAATATGTCCCCAACTTTGGGACCAGGTTTTATCTGTAGTGTTTTCATTATATCATTTCCGTTAATTTTTAAATCACTTATAGAAAAAGGTGCTGGTTTTAACTCTTTTTCTATTTTTTCTTTAAACAGTTTAAGTCTCCAGCTTTCTGCAGTTTGAGTTCCTCCACCAAGTCTGTCTCCAACTCTTAAATCCATCATATCTTTTACATTTTCTACTCCAATTCTTCTAATAAATCTTCTGACAGCAGCATCTGTTAGGTTTTCATTGACACTAAACATATGCCAGCGAATTAAAGTTACTACTTTTTCTTTTGCCTTTTTGGAAAACTTAAGTCTATTGCAGATATCTTCTGCTATTTTTGCTCCAATTACTTCATGATTGTGAAAGATTACTAATCCTTCTTTATCTTTTGAGATAGATTTTGGTTTTCCAACGTCGTGAATTAAAGTTGCAAATTTAACAATTTGGTCCTTTGATGGACAATATTTTAGAGATAAAACATTGTGAGTAAATACGTCTTCTGTGTGATGTCTGCCAGGTCTTGCTTGAGAAACATTAACTCCATCCAAAAGCTCTGGAATGATATATTTTAAAAGAGTGGTTTTATATAAAAGCATTACGCCATCATATGCATTTTCCGACTTTAATATTCTTAAAAGCTCAATTTGTACTCTTTCTTTTGAGATGTGCTCTAAAAGAGGGGCGTCCTCAACTATCTTTTCAAAAGTCTTTTTCTCAATTTTAAATTCAAGCTCGGTTGCAATTCTTATGGCACGTAGTAATCTTAGTGCGTCTTCTTTAAATCTTTGGTTTGCATCTCCAACTGCTTTGATTGTCTTTTTCCCTAAATCAGCTTCTCCATTATACGGATCAGTCATCTCAAATGAGTTTGATTTTCCAACCAGCTTTAAAGCAATTGCATTAATCGTAAAATCTCTTCTTGCTAAATCTTCTTCAATTGTTTTTCCCCAAGAAACCTTTTCAGGTTTATGAGTTGGACTGTAGCTTTTCTCAGTTCTAAAAGTGGTTATTTCAGCAACTTTTTTCTCTCCTTTTATCTGGTACGAAACTCCGACTGTGCCAAAGTCATTATTATAAAAACCATTTGGAAATATTTTTAATATTTGATCAGGAATTGCATTTGTGGTTAAATCCCAGTCGACAACGTCTCGTTTTAAGAGCAAATTTCTTACACTTCCTCCTACAAAAAAGACCTGAAAACCTGCATCTTCTATTTTTTTATATATGCTCAAAACTTCTTCTGGAATCATATTTGCCTTCTTGGTATAGTATAGCAAAGTAGTAAGGTAAAAAGAATTTATGAAAAGGTGGAATGTATTAAATAAAATAGAAAGTAAAAATCTCAAATTAACAGAGGAAAAATTACTATCTGTTCTTTTGGAAAATAGAGGACTTAAAACAAAACTTCAAAAAGAAAAATTTCTTTCCCCAAAGTTATCAGATGTAACTATAGAAAGCGTAAAAATTGATAAAAGCCAGCTTAAAAAAGCAATTGAAAGAATAAAAAAAGCAGTTTCTGACAAAGAGCAAGTTATTATCTTTGGAGATTATGACGTAGATGGGATTTGTGGAACAGCCATTTTGTGGGAGACGCTAAATGAGTTTGGCGTAAATGTTTTACCATATATTCCAAGTAGATATGAAGAGGGTTATGGTCTTTCAATAAAAGGAATAGATAATTTGCTAACTAAAAATCCAAAAGTTGGTTTAATAGTTACCGTTGACAATGGAATTGTTGCAAGCAAAGCAGTTGAATATGCAAATAAAAAAGGAATTGATGTAATTATCACAGATCACCATGTGCCTTCTAAAACATTACCAAAAGCTTTTGCGATAGTTCACAGCACTCTTATCTGTGGAACTGCAGTTGCATATTTATTGTCTAAAGAACTTAAGAATAAAAAGCAAGATAATCATCTGGAGCTTGTTGTTCTTGCAACAATTGCAGACTTAGTTCCCTTAACAAATGAGAATAGAGTCTTAGTCTATTTTGGACTTATGGCACTTAGAAAAACTAAGCGAATTGGGTTACTTTCCCTTTTTAAAAGCGCAGCAATAGAGAAAGAAACAATCGATGTCTATGAAATTGGACACATTATAGCACCAAGATTAAATGCAATGGGAAGACTGGAGAGTGCAATGGATTCACTAAGACTGCTTTGTACAAGAGATAAACAAAGAGCAGATATACTTTCCAAATCTTTATCTGATACAAATCTTTCTAGACAGCAGTTTACCAGTGAAGCTTTGCTGGATGCAAAAGATAAAGCAAAGAAAAAATTAATGAACAAACTGCTTTTTATTGCAGATAGTCAGTATAAGGAGGGGGTTATAGGTCTTGTTGCGGGAAGATTAGTTGAAGAATTTTATTTACCTTCAATTGTTATTTCTAAAGGTAAAATTTACAGTAAAGCCTCAGTCAGATCAGTTAAGGGATTTAATATTATTGAGTTTTTAAGACAAGCGTCAGATTTATTAGTTGATGTTGGAGGACATCCTATGGCAGCTGGGTTTACAGTTGAAACAAAGAAACTTGAAGAGCTAGAGAAAAAACTTTACAAACTCGCCGCAAAACTTATTAACAAAGGTCATTTAGAAAGAGTTTTAAATATTGACTTAGAGATCTCAAGTGATTTTATTAATTTAAAAACTTATGATCTAATTCAAAAACTAAAGCCATTTGGCATGGCAAATCCAGAACCCACTTTTCTTACAAAAAATTTAATAGTTGAAAGCTTGAAAGTTATAGGAAAAGACGGAAAGCATCTTAAATTAAATCTCAAATCAAAAGACTTAAACTTTTGGATTGAAGCCATAGCATTTGGCATGGGGGAGTTAAATTCCCTAGAAATTGGAGACGAAATTGATGCCGTTTATACGATAGATTTGAATGAGTGGAATGGGAACAAAAGATTGCAGCTTAAAGTTAAGGATATAAAAAAGAATTAATTTCTTTATCTTCCTATGTTTCTGTGGCTATGTTTTCCTGGTCCTACTGGTCTATGAGCTTGACGACTTCTGTTAGACCAAGGTTTACGAATTCCATTTCCGTTTGCTTCGACAGCTCCAGCTTGAAAAACTAAACTAGACGCGTCTGCAGATAACGATTGGCTTGGGCGTATCCTTCTATCTTTTATCCCATCTGTGCTTGGTGTAGGCGTACTATTGGGACCGTGTCCTGCAGCACAAACCCAAACTAGTCTAATTTCACCCTTTGTTACAATGTATTTCGGATCAACCACGTCAACCTCGGAATCGGTTAAGAGTCTTAATGGGCCACGTAACTCCTCTGTGCCTGGCCCTTGTATATTTGATCCATTCAGTGTTTCTGTATTTACTCTAGCCATATTTTGCAATAAAAAACTTCCTTTTTGGAGAGCACCAAATTGCCTCCAATACGGAAGTTAGCAATTAAATCTACTCTTAAGAATTAAGTTCAAAATCATACTCACAACATCAAATAATAGCACTAGCTCTGCAGCTTGTCAAGAAGGCTTATCTAGTGATATCATTTAGAAGTTATGGAACAAAGGGTTTTAGCCTCAGATGCTAAAGGACATATTGGTAAAAACATACACATTGCCGGCTGGGTTAGGATTAGAAGAGACCATGGAAAGCTAATATTTCTTGATATAAGAGATAGAAGTGGAATAATTCAGGTTGTGGTAAATCCACAAGTCTCAGAAAATGCACATAAAAGCGCACAGGAATTAAAACCTGAATATGTAGTAGAAATTGAGGGTAAAGTAAACGAAAGACCGGCAGGCGCAGCCAACAAAGATCTTGCAAGCGGAAATGTTGAACTAGAAGCTACGAGTATTAAAATCATAGCTAAAGCAGATACCCTGCCTTTTGATATGGGGTCAGAGGATCTAAGCCTTGAACTACCAACCTTACTTGATCATAGAGCCTTAACCCTAAGACATCCTAAAATTCAGGCTATTTTCAAAGTCCAGGCAGTAATTATTGATTCATTTAGAGAATATTTAAAAGATAATGATTTTATGGAGTTCCAGGCTCCCTCAATTGCTCCGGCAGTTGCCGAGGGGGGATCAGAGGTATTTGAGGTAGGATATTTTGACCACAAAGCCTATCTTTCCCAAAGCCCACAGTTGTATAAGCAAATTGTCATGTCTGCATTTGAGAGGGTTTTTAGCGTAAATAAGATCTTTAGAGCAGAACCAAGTGTAACAACAAGGCATTTAGCTGAAGTTGTGTCATTGGATGCTGAAATGGGCTTTATTGACTCTTGGGAAGACGTTAGGGATATGGCTGAAAACGTCGTAAGATTTATCTTAAAAGAGGTTGAGAAAAAATGCAGCAGGGAATTAAAGCAATTTAGTGCGACACTGCCTCAAATTATTGATAAAACTCCAACCCTTAGTCTTCGTGAAGTACAGGAGAAAATATTTAAAAACTCAGGTAGAGACGTTAGGGGACAAAAAGATTTAACTCCAGAGGATGAAAGGGAAATCTGTACTATTATAAATAAAGAAACAGGTTCAGATTTTGTCTTTGTCTACGGTTATCCGACTAAAAATAAACCTTTTTACGTTTATCCAAATCCAAAAGAGCCTGAATTTAACGAGGGAATGGATTTACTTTGCCGTGGCCTTGAATGGCTATCAGGAGGCAGAAGAATTAATGATTTCAACCAGCTTATGGAACACGTTAAAGAGTGGAAAATGGATCCTAAAAAAATAAGCATGTTTTTAGAGGCTTTCAGATACGGAGTTCCACCTGAAGGAGGGTTTGCTTTTGGAGCTGAAAGAATGACAATGCAGATTTTAGGACTTTCCAATGTTAGGGAAGCGAGTATATTTCCTCGTGACATGGAAAGGATTGATGAAAGACTTTCTTCTGAAAAATAGCGATCTAAAAAGAGTCTATTTTCTACTGCCTGTTTTATTATTTACAGGTTTTTTAATCATTTTCATAGCAAACATTCTTATAAAGATCTGGATACAGGGAAATCAAGTATCAATATCTCCTATAAATACCTCAAAAAGCTTTCAATACCCTGTTATAAAAACTAATTTTATACCAATAATCAGTGCTACTGGAGCAATCATTATGGACGCAGATTCAAAGGTGGTTTTGTATTCTAAAAATCCTGACCTAAGGTTTTCTCCAGCCTCAACTACAAAGCTTATGACTGCCTTAACAGCCCTAGATTATTTTAAACCTCAGGATATCTTAACTGTAAAAATTGCAAGCAGGGAAGGTTCAATAATAGGTCTTTTCTCAGGGGAAAGTTTGACTTTAGAAAATCTAATCTATGCAATGCTGCTTCCTTCTGCAAATGATGCAGCTTTTGCAATAGCTCAAAATTATAGAGAAGGTCATGATCAATTTATTGAAAAAATGAATCAAAAGGCAAAAAAATTAGAACTTTTAAATACTCACTATGGCGATCCAGCAGGACTACTGGATAGCCAAAGTTATACAACTGCCTTTGATCTTGCAAGACTTGCGTCTTTTGCGGTTTCAAACCCCTTGATTAAAGAAATTGTTGCAACTAAAGAAAAAGTAATAACAGATACAACGGGTACTGTTGTCTATAGAATAGAAAACTTAAATGAACTTTTAGGAATAAATGGTGTAAACGGAGTAAAAACTGGTTATACACAGGAAGCAGGGCAAGTTCTGGTTACATCAAAAATTGAAAAAGGAAAAACTATTATTATTGTAATAATGGGAAGTGAAGATAGGTTTTTAGATACCCAAAAGCTATTGGATTTGGTACACGAAAACCTCAGTTTTCTATCCATTCATCCCTAACCGCATTAACATAAGCAAAGAACCCATCATTTCCCATAAAGACTATTATTGGATACACAAAAGTTTTTTCATTTTTGCTTATGTAATATGCTAAGAATGCGTCGTTTATGGAAACATTTTTTCCAGCTCCAAAGTACGAGGCGATATATGCTTTTTTGTTTTTAAGCTCGTCAAATGCTTCCTCAACTGTTTTTAATGGGTAGGTAGAAAACTCTTGTGAAATCTCTGGATTAACAAAGCTAGCTCCAACTATTTCTCCTCCAGCAGCAAGTAGTACGTTTACATTTGATTCAGTTGGGTTTTCGTTGTAAACAGGAAGTTCATCAATATTTTTTTTGAAAAAATTAACCTGAACTATTTGTGTATTGGAAAGACTGGTCGCTTTTACAAACGTACCATCGCTATTAACTGTAAAAAAATTAACCAATGGCGTTTCAAAATCTAAATCAGTAGAACTATATCCCATGGAAGATAGGAAATCGGATGCTTTCTCTATTGCACTTTTTTCATCAGCAACATTTCTTCCAGATATTGCATCAGGATCTTGTAAGAAATTACTTGTAACCTCAAAGTTAAAAGTCTCAATATTAAGCCTTATGGTTTTGGGAAGATCTCCATTTGTACTCCAGTCATAAACAATGTCTGAAACTTTAAAAGGTCCATTCTCAAATCTTGCCGCTTTTACCTTTTGCTTTGCATTGTCAAGCGCAAGTAAATCTGGTTTTGGCAGGGCTATTGTATAAACTTTAGTCTGAGAGGCAATTTCCGGAAGATTTCCAGAAATTGTTTCAATTTTATAAGTTAGTTCTTCATTTGTTTGATTTTGGGGAAAAACTGGAGCTGGTAGTTTTCCAAATAGTACTGTTGGGGCTGGTGGTGGAGTTGGATAAAGCATTTCTTTTATAATAAGTCCGATTCTAAATATGGCAAAAGCCAAAGCGATTATGATAATTACAATAAGTCCCCATTTGAAAATTGCCCTGGTTTCATGACTTGCATTTGTTAAGGTAAACATATATTGAGTATATGAGAACTTTGAGATACAATCAAGCATATGGTAAGAGTAAGATTTGCTCCAAGCCCCACAGGAATTGCGCATATTGGAGGAACAAGAACAGCACTTTTCAATTTCCTATTTGCCAAGGCCAATAACGGTGAATTTTTGCTAAGAATTGAAGATACGGACCAAAAAAGACTAGTTAAAGGATCAAAAGAGGCTTTAATTGAAATTCTTAAATGGCTCGGTATTGAACCAACTGGAGAGATTGTTTATCAATCAGAGAGGCTAGAGCTATATAAAAAGTATACCCAAGAACTGATTGATAAAAATATAGCTTTTGAAAAAGAAGGAGCAGTATTTGTCAGTGTTCCAAATGACAAAACTTTTGCATGGACTGATTTAGTTGGGAATAAAAAGATTAGTTTTTTAGGAAAAGATACAGAGGATTTCGTAATCTTAAAATCAGATGGTTTTCCCACCTATCATCTGGCAAATGTAGTAGATGATCATTTAATGGAAGTTACACATGTATTTAGGGGAGAGGAGTGGATTTCTTCAACCCCTAAGCATTTATACTTATATGAAAGCTTTGGATGGGAGCCTCCAAAATTTGCTCACCTTCCTGTTATTTTAGGAGCTGATAAAACAAAACTTTCTAAAAGACACGGTGCAAAATCAGCTTTGGATTATAGAGATGAGGGGTATCTTAAAGAAACAATCTTAAACTATATGGCACTTTTGGGTTGGAATCCCGGGGGAGACAAGGAACAGTTAAGCCTTTTGGAGATGGTAAAGCTATTTAAGATTGAGGATATAAACAGCGCAAATCCAATCTTTGATCAAGCTAAGTTTGAATGGCTAAATGGAGTTTGGATAAGAAGTATAGAAGACTTAGATAAAAGACTTCAAGAGTTTTATAAAGAGGACAAAGATGTGTTAGAAATCCTTAAAAGTGATAAAGCAAAAGAAATAATTAAAGCAGCATCTTCGAGAATGAAAACTCTTTTGGATTTTAAAACATTAATAGCAAAATCTTCTTCTAGGGATAAAACAAGCGGGGAAAAAGAGATTTCCAAAAAACTGCTTAGTTTTCTAAATGAAAAATTAGGAAATGAATGGAAAGATGAAGAATTGCTTGCAACCATAAGGCAGTTTAGTAAAGAAAATGATGTTTCTTTTAAGACAATATTTTTCCTTATGACCGGAAAAGAAAGCGGAATTGGGATTTTAGAATTAAATCAAATTTACGGTAAAGAGTCCTTTGTAAAAAATCTCAATACGTAGTATATTGAGCCCGCCTGCCATTATTCAATGAGTATAGAAAGAGGACATCAATTAGTTCTGTCTGATTTTTCTTCTGAATGGCCTAGGCCAGCTGAGCAAGTTGTAGATGCAACGTGTAGATCGTTTTATGAAAGAGCAACAGGATTAGTAAGGAAATATAATATTATTATTCCTAATCGAGATTTAACTTTTGGGAGAAAAGCACAGATCGTAAGACCTCAGGATCATGTTGCTCAGCCAGTATATGATGTTAAACACAAGCCTAGAATTTGCGATGTTGAAGTTCCTGATGATCTTAAAAAACTCGTTGATACGTTAAGTAAAAAAACAAAATATAAAGACAAATTATTTCTTCCTGATACCTTAGAGTTATATATGATACTTTATGGGAGATGGACATCTAATTCCAAGCTTGCTTTAGAAGAAAGATATGATGAGTGGTTTCGTCACGTATGGGGACAATGGTGGAATGGTAAGGATAGAGGGCTAAATTTCTTAGGGTGGTCAGCAGACATTGATAATGAGAATGGGAAAAGAACAAGTTTTATGTTTTCGTCGCAAGGGGCTTTAGAACAAATGAGAACCTCAGATAAACCACGTTTTATCCGTGCAATCAAACATGATCATATAATTTGGGGCACTAGGCAGACTGCAAATTTTAAAGATGGTAGCTTAGTAAGCTTATTACACGAAGTGCCTAACGGAACTTTTTTTCAAGATCCAAAAGGGCCAAGGGAAGAAATATATCCTTGGTGGGTTAAAGACGTTGATTCTAAAAGGAAAAAGAAAAAGAAAGAGGAACTGGCTTCTAAAGAAGACTGGGATAGGTACATGGAGAAAATACGCAGACATGAAGCGGTTATTAGCGGCAGAACGAGCAAAAGAGTTCTCCAAGGTCCAGGAGTAGCCAAAGATAATTTAGAAAGATGGAGAGATTTAATTTATTACGCATGTCCTCAATTATTTGATTTTAGATTGGTACCTTTTAGAGCTGAAATAGGGTACAGAAGGGAAGGAAGATTTGGTGAATATGTATCTAGAAATCCAAATAGCTACAGAAAACTATCTTCAGAAGAAGCAAATCAAAGATTACAAGAACTTATGCCTGCAGCTTAGATTAAAAAGCAGATTCTTTCTTAACACCTTTTTTCAAAATCTTTGTAGTTAAGAAAAGACAGACTAACGAAGCTATTGCTCCTGCAAAATAAGGATAGGCAATACCAATTGTGGCTATTGCTCCTCCTGCAATTGGGCCAATTATGGTTCCAATACTCATATAAGCTGCGCTTATTCCCATAATAGATCCTTGAGATTTTTCATCAGTTTCTTTAGACAGTATTGCCTGAATCAAGCATTCCTCGAAGCCTAAGCTTCGGGGTCACCTTATAAGGAAAGCGTTTGAAAACCGTGAGGTTTTCATTTAATATGTGAGCGTGAGCGAACATATTAAAAAAAGACATAATAAGACCCTATTGTTATATCACCTTGTTTGTCCTGCGAAATATCGAAAAGAAGTATTTACTCCAGAAGTTGATAAGTCACTCAAGGAGATTTGTGTGGAGATAACCAAAAGATATCAAGAAATCAAAGAGAAATTGTGGAAAGGATACTTCTGGACCTCAGGATTTTACATTAACACCGTTTCTCAATTTGGCAATGAGACAGTCATCAGCAACTATGTCAAGAATCAAGGGAAAACCTACACGCAAATCTCCCGTAATCAACTCACCATTTTTGAAGATCTCATTTGATACCTCGCAGCTCTGCTGCGGGGTAGTTCATTGGTTTACAAGATCTACTCCCCTTTTGTGAAGTATTAAAACTATTGTGCGACGTATTAAAATTAGCTTTTTAATCTCATTTTTAGTAAAATTGAGTTATTGCGAAGTCGTATAACGGTAGTACGCATCCCCCTGGAGGATGTTATCTTGGTTCGAGTCCAAGCTTCGCAGCAAGCACGTGCATTGCACACTGACCGTAATCCCTATTCCATTCGCACAATTCAAGATGTAAGCCATTCATTCCATGAAGCTTAGAAGCAGAATATGAGTAGTATTTTGCATAAAGTGGAAATAGAGTAAATTCTTCAGAAAATTTAGATTTGAAAAAGGTATTGACAAATCAACCTAATCTTATTATTATTGTCGCATGGTATGGATTAGAGAAGCAGAAGAGGCAGGAAGAGTGCAGGCAGAAGAAGAAGCAGCACGCGAAGCAGCAAGAGCCGCAGAAAAAGCAGCGTTTGACGCAGAACCAGTTTCCGAAAGAAAAGTTGCCGCATTTTTAAGAAGACACCAAGCACCAGTACTCCCACTAGTTGTGGATTTAAGAAAAGCAGGATACAAAGTAGAGAGAAAAGACCCGGGATACGTACATCATTCTTATAAAAGAGAGCCTGGATCCGAAGAAGATCTGAGGAGGTTCACATTAACCAGAGTAGTTGAAAGTCCGGGTTGGGGAATGACTGATTATTCAAAATGGGAAAGAGAGGTTTTTGCTTTAGAATGGACAGTGTCAAGAGAAAGACCAGATCGACACAACCCACTATTAGGAACTGTTTCTATATATCCTACTATGGACGAGCGGACTCATTATGCTGGAGTTCAATATCGTGCTACTGCAGCAATAGAATGGCCACCTAAACCACACGTCGTTGACAGTCCTGATATAACGGTAGATTTACAACAAACAGTTCAAGGATGGATCGCAAAAGCACAAGCCCCAGTAGTAGTTAAAAGATAACCTTCCTAAAATTTAGTTTTGAAAGTTTTGAATAAGATCGAAGTAGAGTAAGCTTTAATTTAGCCCATCCCCTAACTACATCAAACTACATCATCATTGAGACACCCTTTTTGTACTGTCTCATTTGTCTCATTAAGTATCAACGACGAGACACCGCTATAGTGATACAATGGTTCGAGACCGATATGCTCAGTAAATACGGACTATAACCCTAAGGCTCGGATTCAGCTATAATGATCAAAGGGGTCTTGACCGGCCCTCTCAGCAAGCTAGTGCACCTTAACTGACCAAAATCTCTAAAGAGCCTGATTTGGCTCCCTAAACTTAAAATTTTTGTTCAAACATTCGTACCACACGCTAGCTATTCATGAAATTTAGCTTTGAAAAACATAATTTTGTCAGCATCTTTAAAAATCAGCGGTCTGAATAGCGAAGTGAAGGTTCTGGGCTGTCCAACGTGTCCTCGAAAATAGGATTCGAACGAACAAAAATTTAATTGGGAAGTTTTGTTTGTTTATTTTGACTTACAATCTCTAGTGGGCAAAGTCCGTTTAGAACCCTATGGGGAAAATAATTCCATGCATCATTAAGCGTTTCTATTACGTTTTGAAGCTCATATGGTGAACCCGTATCAAACATTCGAATAACATCATTTAAATCATCAAAATCTGTTTCATCATAAATAATGTCCTGAATTTCTTTAAGCGTTATATCACCTTTCGTTTTTTGAATAAGTGCCGATAGTTCTTTTTCTATTTCTTCTCTTTTTTCAAGAACAGCAGGGGGCGTTGTGTATAAATCTTTCTGAATATCTCCACGAGTTATATCACTCCAAAGAAGCTGCAAGCTTTTGTACACTGAAGGTTTCATCCTGTCAATATATTTGAACTTGCCATAGCTTCCATCGTCATACTTCTCCATTAATAGCTCTATATCATTAAGGTATTCAGCGCATTGATTTTTTGCTTTCTCTTGTTCTGCTATCTGTTTTTGCGTTAACTTTTTACCTTTGGGCCAAACAAAAGGATGTATTCTTGATGAAAGCGACATGAAAAGCCAGTCTGCCGTTTTACGCATTTGTTCTCGGACATGCCCGTTTGGGTGGCAAATTGCCTTCAATACAAAGTTTTTAAGTTCCTTAAAATGAGTATCTGATAAAACAAGGAAAAACAGACTTAATCCCGATACAAACGCTTCTTGGTTTTTAGGATTTTGGATTGAATCAAACCCCTTCAATTGCTCAAGCGCAATAAGGGAGTTTTTCTCAAAGCTCTTTCTATTGCTGTGCCAAAGTTTATCAACCTTCTTCTTAGCCTCTCTCACTTCTTCTTGAGTGCCGTTTTTTAATATAGAGAAAATATTCTCGAACTCCTCTTTCATAAAATGATGTTTAACAAAAATTATTGTTCTTTCGAAATATAATAAGTTGCTCTTCCTTTACCACGTCTTTCTATTAACCCGAGCTCAGTAAGTTTTTGAAAATCGAGTGCTCGTGTCGCCTTTGCGCGACCTGTGAGCTTTGCATAATCACTGTCACTAATAAAACCTTTCTTTTGAATAAATTCAAGAACTTTGAGATGATAATGTTGTAATTCACTTTCAGGGCTTACCGAAATTTCTGGAAGCAGTTTTTGCACACGTAAGAGTTCGTCAATAATTCCTTCAGTAAAGTATTCAAGCCAATTAGTAAAATCAATTTTTTCTACAAGTTCATAATAGTTGCCAAATTCACCTATGATTTGGAAATACTTTGTAACATTTTGGTTATAGTAATTTTCAAAGCTAAAAAGATTAAAGGTATTAAGTCCCATTGCAGCAAGTAATGCTTTTGTGACAAGTCTTGTGGTTCTGCCGTTGCCATCCATAAACGGATGAATAATTACCATTTGTTTATGAAATATACCTGCCAGAATAAGTGGATCTATGTTATTTTTATTACTATTAATAAATTCTACTAAATCTTCGCTCAATGGTTTTACATCTTTAACATCAGGCGGAAGATACACTGGTTGTCCTGTTCTTGGGTCGTTAACGACAACTGGCTTTTCTCGTAATTGGCCGGTTTCAAATTTTGGCAATAATCCAACTACGATTTGTTCTTGGATTTTTAAAATAAGATTGAGCGATAATATTGCCATACCTTCTTCAAGCTGCTTATTTAAATTTTGTAACGCTTGATTATAGTTTAACACCTCTTTTTCGCTATCCCGTATATGAGCGGGTTTTGTTTTTAGAATTTTTTTAACTTCAGTCAAAGGAAGAGGATTCCCCTCAATGCTTATTGAAGCATAGGTAGATACTTCCCGTGCACCTCTTTCCAGTTCCAAAAGTACGACATTTGGAAAACGTTTGTCATTAAGCTCATTTACTAGACTATTGATTTTTTTAATATTTGCTAGTAGTCTATCTGTTATCGTGTATTTAGGTTGGAACATGATGTATAGACGAATTATAGACGATTTTTAGACGATTTGCAAGTAATTTCAGGTTGAAAAGGTAAGCCTGGATAATGAAGCTACAGGACGTATCCCGGTCTGGCAGCAAGCTAGTGCACCCCTATGTGACCGTGGTTCCTATTTAGCTTGATTTAGCAGTTTGCAGAAACAGAAACTTATGCTATACTACACATTAGTCTAACAGCGCCTTGGGTGATGCAGAGCAAAAAGACGAATGGTCAAAAACATGCGTTTTAGAGCCGCGAAGCATCATCAATTATAACCGGCCAAGACTAAGGCATGGTTATATTGTATGAACATCACTAAATTTTTTTCCTGGACATTCTTAGGAATAGCTTTTGTTGTTTTTATTTTCTTCTCTGGCATTGTTTCCTTGATTACCGATTGGTGGTGGTACCAGGAAGTTGGGTTTACCGAAATCTTTATCAAATCTCTCAGTGCTAAAATCATTGTGGGGGCTCTAGCAGGATTTATTGCGGCAGCTTTTCTTCTTACAAATTTTCTGTTTGCTATCCGTTCGAAAATACCCTGGTTGATAGCCATCCCCGAAGCTCTCGTTGGTCTATCTATAAGCCTGGATGACAAAATAGTAAAAAAATTAGGTATCGTTATAAGTCTTGTTGTTGCCCTTTTCATCGGTCTTATTGCCTCAAGCAGTTGGCAGGATGTCTTAAAGTTTCTTTCAGCCACGCAGCCAAGACGTGTCTTTTTACGTGTTTTCTCTCCCCATATATTCTTTAGGACTGGGTCTTATAAAAATGCTTATTCTTTTATCCCTTATTGTTTGCGGTGTCATTTACATTCTACGAGGCAGTCTTAACCTATCAGATATCTTAGGTAAACTTGACCTCTCCAAATTGACCCCGATTAAATTGGGGTTGACCGGAAAACCTGAAAGCCCGCTTCGCCCGCGAAGCGAGGCGAGTCTGATTGTAAAATCGGCAAAAAATCAAGCTTCTGACCCAAAAGCCAGACTGCATATCAGCATTCTCTTATCTCTCTTTTTGGCTACTATTGCCGCCGGTACGTATCTTTCCCTCTATAGTTTGCTTATCACTCAAAGCGGTCCGGTATTTGGCGCAGCCTTTACTGATGCTAATATCATGGTACCGATCCTTCGCGCATCTGTTTTTGTCTATGGCTTGGCTGCGGTTTTGGCTCTATTTTATGGGATTAGCGGAAAGATAACTCCGCTTTTAGGGGCAATTTCTTTGACGGTGTTGGTTGGATTTGCTTCTTTGATTGTCCCTTCAGTCTTTCAAAAACTGGTGGTTGCGCCTAATGAGTTAGTCAAAGAAACGCCATTTATTAAAAATAACATTGAGGCTACCCGCAAAGCATACGGATTGGATAAAATTGAAGAGCGCAACATTTCAGCCGATAAACCCATTACCGCAGAAGATATTGCAAATAACAATCTCACAATTAAGAACGTGAGGCTCTGGGAGAGAGAACCGCTCTTGTCCACTTTTTCGCAAATCCAGGAAATCAGAACGTACTACGAGTTTTCTTCTGTTGATAACGACCGTTACACGATTAACAATGAGCTCCGCCAGATTATGCTTTCTCCCAGAGAATTGGCTTCCGACAGTCTACCGAACAAATCCTGGATTAACGAGCGGCTGACTTTTACCCACGGCTATGGTGCTGCTGTCGGTCCGGTAAATCAGGTTACTCCGGAAGGCTTACCGGTATTATTTGTCAAAGACTTACCTCCAAAGTCGGAAGTCAAAGAACTTACTATCACAAGACCGGAAGTTTATTACGGGGAAATTCCTAACGAGTATGTTATAGTCAAAACCAAATCAAAAGAATTTGATTACCCCAAAGGGGAAGAGAATGTCTATAGTACCTATGCCGGCAGTGGCGGAGTTGAAATTAATTCTCTTTCGCGCCGCCTCTTATATGCAATACGCTTTGGCTCCCTTAAATTATTTTTATCAAGTGACATTACAAAAGAAAGCCGTATCCTTTATTACCGCAATATAAAAGAAAGAATCAGTAAAATTGCTCCGTTTCTTGAGCTTGACCGCGACCCGTATCTGGTGATTGCCGAAGGCAAAATGTATTGGATACTTGATGCCTATACATCAACCGATCGTTATCCCTATTCCCAACCGCTACCGTTAAACGGTGGCAAGGTCAACTATATTAGAAATTCTGTCAAAGTAGTAGTAGACGCATATGACGGGAAGGTTACTTTTTATCAGGCTGATCCGGATGATCCAATCATCAAAACCTACGCCAAAATTTTCCCCAAAACTTTCAAAAAACTTGCGGATATGCCCAAGAAACTGATTTCCCATCTTCGCTATCCGGAAGATATTTTTACTCTGCAAACTGCAATTTACACTATCTATCATATGGATGACCCGCAGATTTTCTACAACAAAG
>Ga0075713_101_pt1 | contig 28969 bp, 29 predicted proteins | sample RifGroB1_FD_67774 | JGI IMG/M metagenome (GOLD analysis project Ga0075713, IMG submission 67774) | Microgenomates (Levybacteria) bacterium GW2011_GWB1_35_5 | reverse complement strand
TCAATATCAGATAATGGAACTTTTAATAAAGCATTTATTTCGGATCCGAAAGTTAAACAGAGCTTATCAAACAAATCTTTAACTTTCTGCGAAGCAACAGTTGAATGCAGGCTTTCTGCAATTATCTCATTTAAAGGAACTAGTTTTACAAAAGGAGGATGTTTCTTGTTTGGATCTATAATCCATTTAACACCGCTTGGACTTAACTTTGATACTTCTTTACTAAATCCATCCTTTGCCAAATCCTCAACCCTATGCATAACCCCAACGGTCAAAGGCTTTTTACAAACCGGGCAAATCTTTCCTTCTTTTCTTGTTACTTCAGGCAATTGAACGTAGTTACAATTTCTGTGTCCTGTATAGTGGTATTTTCCCTCTTCTGGATAAAATTCGATTGTATAGCCAATTTTGAAGTTTGCTTTAGGATCTTTTTTTATTGCATCAGTAATATCCTTAAAAGTAATTTCTTTTTTTGTATCATCTTTTGTCATAAAAACAGTTGCCTCTCTTCCCATTTTTGCAGGCGAATGTGCATCTGAAAAAGAAAGAATAGAACGCTTTTCTAAATCTTTTATCTGCCAATTCATATATGGATCCGAAGAAAGACCTGTCTCAACTCCGTAAATTCTGTCTGCAAATTCACCAAAACATTCCGCAACAGTGTCAAATCCGGAATTTGAGCCGTACATTGAAAACCAGGGGGTATAGATGTGGCATGGGATAATCATCGCGTCTTTATCTATTGAAAAAACAAGCTCACAAAGATTAATGGAGGTAAGACCAATGATTGGTCTTCCGTCAGAACCAAGATTACATCCTCTTTTAATAAGCTCTGTATTTATTTTCTCCGAGGTTTCAATTGAAGGAGAAAAGATTAAGTTGTGGATCCTTCTTACCTGCCCTCCCTGGGAATAAATACTTGAAACTTCAACAGAAAGTAAAAAGCGCATCAAAGAGGTTTTATCATCTTTTAACCTAAATAAACCCTGCTCTGCTTCTTCAAGGTTTTGTTTTATTTCCCTAATCCACATAGGATGGGTCCAGTCTCCTGTTGAAAGAAGATTTAAGCCCTTTTTGAGTGCCCAAAAAGCCATGGTGGGAAGATTCATATCCTTACTTACTGCTCTTGAATATTTGGAGTGAAGATGAAGATCTGCTACATATTCCATACTTGGATTTTAGCATAAAACAAGTAAGTCTTTGTGGTATAATTTTGGCATGAATGCAATAGATCTTCATAAAAAAGCAGAAAGTGCACGAGAGAGTGAAAATTTCCTTGATGCTCTAACCTACTGCGACCAAGCATTAATTGAATATCAAAAAGAAGGAAATATTCAAGGCTTTGCACAGGTGCTTTGCTCAAGAGTAATAACTTTAAGACACCTCTTTGAACAAACTGGGCACCAAGGTTATCTAATACTTGCTAAACATACGGCAAAGGCAAGCGTTGAGATTGCAAGAAAAGGAAACGATCCAAAAGCATTGGCAATTCCCTTGTTTAATCTAGCAAACGTGCTTGACGTCCTTGGTGAATTAGGAGAAGCTATTGAAAACTATAAACAAGCAATTGCTCATATGAGAGAAAACCCTCCTCAAGACCACAATAGGCCATCTGTTATATACGATATGACATTGCATCTTTTTGTATGTGAATATAAAAACGGCGATAAATCTGCATTACAGAAAGCTGAAAAAGCACTTCTAGATCTTGCTGCTTCAAAAGAACCGGATAAATATACAAAAGACGTCTGGATGTCCGGAGGATATTTAAAAATTGCCCAAATGTTAAAAGATGATGATCCAACAAAAGCAAAACAAGCCCTAGAAAAAGCAAGGAAGATAATTAATGCCAATCCAAGTCTAACTTTAAGAAAAAAACAACTCGACAAAATCTCCGCGTCTTTTTAATCTTCATAAAAAAACTCTTGACAAAAGAGCTCATCAGTGCCTAAATTTATTTAGGCAGTATTAATATTTTATAAATGTTTAGTAGAACTCCCGAAGCAAGAACTTATACAGAACAAGATGTCCTAGAAACTGGCTTAAGATGGTTAAGGCATGGTGATAGGCCACCTAGTACAATAGCTACTGTACACCAAATAGATGAGTATCATCGGGCTGTAACTTTCATAAGCAGGGAGACTTTAAAAGCTCATAATGCAGGCGTTGCTGCTTTGAAACAATCTGAAACTGTCTTTGAATCGCCAAGACCTCAGGGCAGATTAAGAAGAACACTTCTTGCCGCTGCATCAATTTTTACCGCTGGGGCACATCGTTAAACTACTTTTTCCCCTGCAGTCTATACATCTCAACTAATTCTTCAACGGTAGTGCTGTCCTCTGCTTTTTTATCAAACCCTCTAAAAGAAACTAAGCGAGGAAAACGTAAAGCATATCCCGGATCTGAATCTGATTTTCCTGCAGTATGAATTGGACTTCTTGTTATTTCATCTGCAAGTACTTCTATTACAATTTCAGGCTTTATCCAAACAGATGGAGTAATTAACGAATTTACTCTTGCCGGTCTTTTCTCAACCCTTATCCTATCAGCCCTCTTATGTACTTCTCTCCATTCTTCATCAGTAAGTCCAGTTCCAATTTTTGAAACAGTTACAAATTCATCGCTTTTTTTATCATATAAACCAACAAGCAAAGCTCCTGCTCCAAAAGCAATTCTTTTTCCCCTGCCGGTGATATAGCCTAAAATTACACAGTCAATTGTGTCATTTAACTCACCAGAGGAATTTCTTTTAAGCTTGACCCAGTTAAAATTGCGCGCTCCAGCTTCATATTTACTTTCAAGTTTTTTTACAACTACTCCCTCAAGTCCCTTTGAGATTGCGTCCTCAAGAAGAAGGGTTAAAGTCTTAGAATCTTTTACTATTTGGTTTTTTGTTCTAATTAACACCCCGTCTTCTCCAATGGTTTCTTTTAAAATCTCCATTCTTTTACTTAGAGGCTCATCTATCAAAGATTTTCCATTTTTATACAGAATGTCAAAAACAAATGCTTTTAAAGGCAACGTTTTTGCCATTTCTGCAATGCCATGTTTTCTTCTTCTTTTTGTAGTCTCCTGGAAAGGCAAAAATTCTTCTGAGTCGGGATTATAAGCAAGAGCCTCAGTATCTAGAATTGCAGTTTCTGCTTTTATTTGTTTTTTAGAAGCATCAATAAGTTCTGGAAACATATGCGTCATTTCCTCAAGATTTCTTGAAAACATCCTTATCTCCTCTTTATTTTTATGTATCTGAATTCTAAATCCATCCATTTTTGGTTGACAATCAACCTCAACCATCTTTTCAATTACTTTCTCCGGGCTTGGAAGTCTTTCGCAAAGCTCTGATCTTATTGGAGAACCGACTCTGACGTCTAGTTTTTCAACTCCAGAAAGACCCTTTTCCCATAAAGTCTTTGCAATTAAACCTAAATCGGAAGTTTTGTTATATGCTCCTTCTAAAAGTTTTCTTTTTGTTTTGTCACCAAGCTTTGCCGTAGCTAAAGCATCTAATACAGTTGGATCACCAATTCCAAGTCTTGTATTTCCCAAAGGAATTCTAATTAAATGCTTTGCAGATATTGGATCCATTTTGGAAAGCAAGCCTGATAAAAGCTTTTGTCTTTTCTTAACTGTTCCCTCCCCATTTGTTTTAGCAATTTGCGTTAAAGTTTTATGAATTTCATTAACGGTTATATCCGTTCCTTTTGATTTTACTGCAAATTTTTGAGCAGCAAGGCCCATATCGCCTAAGCTATTAAACTGCCTTGTAACTTCATCAGAGGTCACCCCGTAAGCCTGTGCAATAGCCTTAGCTACGGTTTTCTCTGCCATTCCAATTTCAAGGGGAACAAAAAAAGGAGCAAGTCTTCCTTGAATTAGATATGAGATTTTATCAATTTCTTCTCCCGGTGTTTTTTTTAAAAGCTCTGAGAGAATTTCAATTAAAGAAAGCCTTGAAGAAGTCTGCTCTAGTTTTTCAAAATATTTTGTAAGATCTTTAAATTTCATGTTATGCCATTATATACTTTGCACCCTTTGTTACTCCGTGTTTTTTAATAATTCCTGCTTTAAGTAATCCTTTTAATTCATTTAAGATTGTATCTTCAGAAATCATTGGGAAAAGACTTTCAAATGCCTGGTTTTGAAGATATCCGATCTTTTGAATATATCCAATAAGTTTAAGTTGTCTTGGAGACAGAAGTATTGGTTTTCCTCCTAGTTTTTCTTTTAATCTTGCATCTATTGAAATACTCTCAACTTTTTCTCTAATCTTTGAAAGCTCAACTGAAAGACCAAAAGTGAAATACTCCAGCCATTTTGTTAAATCTCCATCATTTTTTTCAACACTTTGTAAAGCCTCATAATATGAACTCGCGTCTTTATCAAAATATTCTTCCAGGGAAAAAAACTTTCTTATATCATAACCTTTTAAAAACAAGATTAGTGTTGCAAAGGCTCTTGCTACCCTTCCGTTCCCATCCAAAAAAGGATGAATTCTTACGAATTCAAAATGAACAATTCCGCTCTCCAAAACTGGATGAACGTCAGACTCTTGCGAACTTTCTGTAAAGTCTAAAAGTTCTTTAATCTGGAAAGGAATAGCAACTGCCAAAGGTGGCCTAAACGAAATTTCTCCTGTATGGCTATTTTTAACAACTACCTGAGTTTTTCTGTACGTCCCCTGCTGAGAAGAATCTAATATCTTATCTACTGTAATACCATGAATCTTTTTAATAATCTCTTCATTAATTTTTGCATCTTTAGAAATACTGCTTATATATTCCAAAACCTTTCTATAGTTAATTACTTCCTGAATATCTCTGTCTCTTGCTATAACTTCTTGGCCTTGCAAAACTTTCTCTGCTTGGGATAAATTAAGCTCATTTCCTTCTATATGAGTTCCAAAATGTACACTTCTAACTATTGCGTCTTGCCTAAATTCTTTTTCAAAGTATGGAAGAAGCGGTGCGTGATCGATGACTTCTTTTGAAGCTTCAATACTGCCAATATTTTTGAGGATCTTATTGGTGATTGAATATTTTGGCTTGTACATACACTATGTTATAATTATAGCAGTTTATGCCGAAGAATTCCCGAGAAAAACCAACTAAAAAAGCACTTCACAAAGAACTCGTTAAGCAAATGTTAACTCTTGCAACTAGTGGTTTTGGATTGGTTGCCGCACTTGCCTGGAACAACTTGATTCAGGAATTTGTAGCAAGTTATGTTAAAAAGTTTTTGCCAAATGGAGGAAGTATTATTTCACTTCTAATCTATGCTCTAGTTGTAACTATTCTTGCTGTTATTATCACTTATCAGCTTTCCAAAATCTCCGAGAGAGTAAAAGACTAAACATTCTCAACAAAACTTGTAAAAAGGCTTCTTATTTTTCCTGGATCATCTTTTCTTACAACCTCGTAAACAAAGCCTGCAAGGCTAAGTTTAACTTTTGCTTTTTGCTCAAAATATGGTAAAGATTCCAAAGCGTGATACCCCTCGGTTGTTTCTCCAACAATAGCTAAAGCATCTTTTACTTTTTCTTTTGCCAGTAGCTTTCCAAAACTAAAGTTTCTGCTTTCCTCACTACTGCAGGTAAGGATTAAATCCCCTACTGTACCTGCAATCATATCTTCATTTATTACTAAAGAAAGATTTTTTGAAAGTCTATACAATTCTTCTATAGCAATTATAATAAGTTTTGTTTTTGTATTTGTCTCAAAACCTAACCCATCAGCTATTCCGCAGGCTATTGCATAGATGTTTTTAAAAGCGCCTGAAATCTCTAATGCTTTTACTTGATTAACCATTCTTACTCTAAAGTATTTTGTTTGGAATAAATTTTTGACTAATTCTGAGTTTTTTACCTTTACATATCCAATATTAACAAGAGTTGGCATTTGGTCTATTATTTCTTGTGCAAATCCAGGCCCAATGAGAGTGAAATAATCAATATCCTCTCCCAAAACGTCACTTATTATTTCATATGGAAGCTTATGGGTTTTACTTTCTATTCCTTTTGCTCCGTTTATAATAATAAAGTTTTTTAAATTTTTACCATATTTTTCTAAAACTTCTCTTATTACCTGCGTAGGCAAACAGTTAACGAGTATTGAATTGTCTTGTATTTCGCTGTCTCTTTGCCAGAAAGAAAAATCTTTATTGTTTTTTGTAAATAGTGACGCCATTGCCTGTCCCCATTTACCATTACCCAAAATTATTATTTTCATAGCGTTTTTAAAAACCAGTTCACTATTATACTAAAAAATTCTTCTTTCCATTTTCTAATTCTATCACTTCCATATTTTTAAGAAATGATTTAGCAACAAATTCTTTGTGGGTTGTCGTAATTATTGTTTGTTGTTTACCAACCTGATCTAGTACAAGATTAATGTGGACACTATCAAGCTCAGAAAATATATCATCTAGTAGTAAAAGCGGTCTTTTACCCATTATTTTTTCTATAAATAAAATTTCTAGAGCTTTAAGCTGTAAAATTGCCAAGCGTTGTTGACCACGGGATCCAAAATATTTAACGTCGTTTGTGTCTTTCTTTATCTTCATCAAAACTGAAAAATCGTCTCTGTGAGGACCAACCAGCGTTACTCCTGCAGCTTGTTCCTCTACTTTATATTGATTAAGCCTATCTCTTGAAATCGTGCTTTTGTCATAAGAGATTATGAATTCAAAAATATCCTTTTGGGTATTATTTACAAAATCTATAATCTCCTGTCTTTTTTGAGTAATTATCTGGCCATTTTGTATAACTAAGTTATCCCAGTATTCAAATTGTTTTTCATTTTTAAAACCCGTGTCTTTAACAAGTTCCAAAAGCGCATTTCTTTGCCTTAAAGCTTTTGAAAAAGCTATGCTTGCAATTCGATAGTTTCTATCAACTTGTTCTAAAACATTGTCTAAGAAATTACGCCTAAGGGATGGTGAATCGACAATAATATCTAGATCTGAAGGAGAAAATAAAACAGAAAGCAAATTCCCCGCAAAGTCTACTCTTTTCTTGGCTACACCATTAACTAAAAACTTTTTATACTGCGTCTTTACTCCTCCGACATCTCCATTTGTAACAACAACTTCAAGCCTAAGGTCGTCAACTAAAGCAGATACTCTTCCCACTTCTTTACCAAGAGACAGCATTTGGAAATCTTTATCAGTTCTAAAGCTTTTACCAATTGAAATTAAAAAAATAGCTTCTAAAAGATTACTTTTCCCTATCGTATTTGGACCAACGACCAAAGTGGATTTATCGCTGAAATTGAAATCAGCTTTTTTATAACTTCTAAAATTTTGCAGATGAATGGACTTTAACATTTAAGCTTTGCTTTGAGGCTTATTCTATCACAGTCCCAATGAAGTCTTTACCCAAAATATAGTTTTCCAAGTTAGGAAAATTCTTTCCCGAAAGCACTGCAACTTTTACTCCTAATTTCTGAGCTCTTTTAGCTGCAATTGGGTCAAACGGAGTATTTAATCCCGGAGTCCATTTATCTCCGACAATTTTTCTAAAATCAGGCCAGCTGATTTTATGAATTGGTTTTGCATCTTTAAACTTATTGGGATCTTTATCAAAAACCGTATCTATATTGGTTAAGTTAATTATACTTCTGACGTTATAATCCTCACAGATAAGAACTGCATCAAGATCAGTTGACCATCCGGGTTTCCATCCGGAAGCAATAACAACCGGTTCTGTAGGTTTTCTGATGATGTCATAGTGCTTTAGAATAAACGGATGAGCTATTTCCCTAAAGATAGTTCTTAAAAGCTGTGCATTTAAGCGCGTAGCGTGAATCCCAAGCCAGTCTAAATCATCATGCGTTAATTCATGGCCGATAACTTTTTGAGCCGCAGTTTGGTAATGCCTTGTTATCCTTCCTCCTCCAGCGACCAAAAAAAACTGGCGTTTTTTATTACTCGCCAGTTGGTCTCTAACAAACCCATTGAGGTTTGATAAAAACTTAGTATCAATACCCCCTTCCGGAATAATGAGGGATCCTCCTATGGACATGACGATTTTATCGCTGTAGACCATAAAAATAAGCGCTGTTGCGCTAGTGTTTTATATTACGGGAAATACAAATAAAGGTCAAGAACTACTTTAAAACCTAGCTAATCACGCCTGATGCTTTGGACAAAAAAATGTTCCACGCCCACCTAAGAATATTTTCTGAATTATAGATCCATCTTGGGGACATTTTTGACCTTTTTTGCCATAGGCTAAAAAGTGGTTTTGATACCCACCCTCTTCGCCAATTGCGTTAACAAAAGTGACCTCTGAGGCTCCACCATATTTTAAACCTTTATGTAATACATCTAGTATGGCTTCAAAAAGTTTTTTAGCTTCAGTCTTAGTTATTTCCTTTGCTTTTCTCCTTGGATCAATTCCTGCAAGGAATAATGCATCATTTGCATAAATATTTCCCATTCCTCCGATTCTTTTTTGATCCATAATTAATACTTTTACAGCAAGGGTTGATTTAGAAAGAATATTTTCAAATTGTTCCAAAGTTAAAGCAGGCTGTCCTGATGAAGGAATTGGCTCTGGACCCAAATCTTTGAAAAAAGGAAGTGTTTTTAAATCACTAATTTTAACTATTTTTATCCAGCCAAACTGACGGATGTCGTTGTAATAGAGTTTTGCGTCTTTATCTAAATGAAAAATAACATGAGTAAATTTATTGGGCAATTGTCCTACTTTAGATTGTGATAGATGGATATTTCTATTCCTTACGAAAGCCAAATCGTTATATATAATTTGCCCAGTTAGCTTTATATGAATAGCAATGCAATAATCATTGTCTAAACTAATAACCAGACCTTTTCCAAATCTTTCTACCTTTTCTACTTTTGCATCAATAATATTTTTAGGATCTCCTGTAAAAATTCTTTTAAGTTTTACGTCAACACCCAAAATCTTATGACCAACAAGATACTTGGAAAGTCCTAATCTGATTGTTTCAACTTCTGGAAGTTCAGGCATGTTAGAATTATAATAATCCTATATATTTAAAAAAATCTTTTGACGGTTTCGTGACGGGAATATCTTTTATTTTCTTTTCTTCAAACCATTTAAGCCCTACCAAATCATCACCCGGTTTGAAATTAACGTCTTCTACACTCACGTTAAAAACTAGAAATATATAATGAGTCATTTCACCATGTTTGTTTAGGGTCTTATCATCATTAAAAAAGATTTGTTTTGCGTCTTTGACAATTAATCCTGTCTCTTCCTTAACTTCTCTTTTTAATGCATCAATTAACGTTTCATCCTCTTCTACTCCACCCCCGGGCAAATGCCAGGTATTTGGATATGGCCCTCTGTTTGGACTTTTCTTACCAAATAAAACCTTTCCTTTATTATTTATGTAAGAAACTACAACTACTCTTGTTTTCATTTTATCTTTGAGCTTACAAACTCCTTAATTTCTTTCTTAAACCTCTCTTTAGAAAATTTACTAGCTTGATTAGTTAAATCATTCTTGTTTAGCTTCATTTTCTCAAACTTTCTAATAGCTTCTATTAGTCCTTCTACTGAATAATTATCAAACAAAACTCCCGTTTTGCCATCAATTACTGTTTCTTTATATCCTCCTCCATTAAACGCAATAACTGGAGTGCCACTTAACATTGCTTCAACAGGTGTTATTCCAAAATCCTCATCTTTGGATAAAGCCAAAAATGCTTTTGCGCTTTTGTATAGTTTTGCTAGTTCTTCATCATTAACTTGGCCTAAGAATTCTACCTTGCCTTTGGCTTTTTCCAAAAGCTTGTTATATTCAAAATAGTATCCTGCTGGTGCTCCTGCAATTTTTAAGTTAAATCCTTGCCTTACAGAAGCCTCTACTGCCATCTCCAGTCCCTTTGCTCCGACAATTCTTGAGACTATAAAGTAAAAATCTTGTTTTGGTAAGTCTTCTACTTTAGGCAAAGATACTGGAGGATAAATAATAGTTGAATCCCTTCTGTAAAACTTTTTAATTCTTTTTGCAACCTCATCTGAATTGGCTATGAAAAAATCCACTTTTTGAGCTTGCTTGAAATCATAAATTCTTAAAATGTGCCCGACGATTAGTGCATAAATCTTAACCAATGTGTATTTCTGAAAATGAACTGAATTTATATAGCCATAAAGCCACCTTGGAGGAGTATGACAGTAACAGATTTCAATAAATTTATCGTTTTTCTTCTTAAATCCTTTTGTAAGAAACCAGCTAGCCGAAGAGATAACTAGGTCAAAGTCTTTAAAGTTAAAACTAGTCCAGATAAATGGAGTTAAAAACCTCAAAGGACTCGCCAGTTTTCCTTTAAATGGAAAATAGTTAAACCAGCTTGTTACTATCTTTTTGTCCTTAAAATGAGCAAATGCGCTAGAGTTTTTATCACAAAATGCTGTATAAATTGGGGCATCTGGATATATATCTGACAAAACCCTAAGTACCCTTTCTGCGCCACCAAATTCTTTAATATAATCATGGACTATAGCAACTTTCATAATAAACTCATTTGATTGTCACTAGATTTTTCTTTTGTTTTAGTTTCAGTCTTTTTTTGTCTTATAGGCTTTTGTTCTAATTGAGATAGTCTTTTAAGAATGCTATTAAAACCAAGTTTTTCAAATTCTTTCTTAAGACTTGTCAAGTCCATTTTGGAAAGTAATGCTTCATTTTTTTCAAATTTTAATGGAGCATCGATAATGATTGTAGCAAGCTTTTTAGCTAGTGCTGCCTGTTCTGCATCTGTTGCGAGTCTTTGCTGGATTTGCATTGGAAGTTCTCCAATGTGAGCGTATAAATTTTCCAAAGATTCATATTTTTTAAGAAGGTCTGAGGCGGTTTTAGGACCGATTCCAGTTACACCTGGATAATTATCGGAACTGTCCCCAACCAATGCTTTATAGTCTATTATTTGAATTGGGTCTAGTCCGTATTTTTCCTTTACTTTTGTTTCATCAAATAAAGCCATATTGGTAATACCTACTATTGGGGAAAGCATAAGTACATGGCTATTTACAAGTTGTAATAAATCCCGGTCTCCTGAAAGAATTATTACCTCCAAGTTTTGTTTTACAGCCTGTTTTGAAATCGTTCCTATTAAATCATCAGCTTCATATCCATCAATTCCAAAATGTTTTATTTTTGCACTATCTAGGGTTTTGTGGACTATGTCAATTTGTGGAACAAGATCGTCTGACATTGTTGGTCTTTTAGCTTGATATCCAACATACATTTGCTTTCTAAAAGTAGGCGCTTTTCTATCAAAACATACGATTAAATACTCTGGTTTTAAATCAGCAATAACTTTTAAAAGCATAGTAAAAAAACCGTAAACTGCATTTGTAGGAAGGCCTACTTTGGTGTTTAAAAAAGGCAATGCGTGATAAGCTCTGTGAAGTATGGCGTTACCATCAATAATAACCAATTTTTGCATGTAAAGATTATATCAGAAGGAAATACTTTAAACTTGGGAAACTAGCTTTTTGTAGACAAAAGCTGTTGCAACCATTGATAGTGGAAGGGAAACGAAAAGGCCTACGATTAAAGCTAAGGCTCCGAGAATATTGATAAGAGTAAGTAAGATTCCGAATACAAAAAGATTCCATTTAACTCCTTTTGTCATCTCCCAAGATTTGCTTATTGCTTCAAAACCCATTTTTTTATCAACTATTAAGTACTCTAAAAACTGCAACTTTATAGCAATGATAATTCCAGGAATTATTAAAAGAATAAAACCTACAATTATCGCAATACTTCTTACAAGATTAGCGATTATATAAACAAACAAAAGCTTCCAGTTTAGAAAAAACAGATCTTTATACTCTGCTTTTTTATTATCTACAATTTTTAAGGCAATACTAATCATTCCCAAAGTAATAATTGAAGAAAATATCCAGTTAATAATATTTAAAAGTAGAGAGCCATCAGGCCCAACCTGAGTAAGTAAAAAGAAGTTTAAAGCGCCGTAAACTGCGCTTACGCCAATCCAGATTAGAAACAAAACTACAAAGAAAAAGAGATGTTTTTTTGCTTTCTCAAAACCAAACCTTATTGCCTCACCTTTTGAGAAGTGGAGTTTATGATTCTTTTTTTCTTCGGCCATAATCTGATTATTTATCCTTAACAAGAGGCTTGTCAATAAGTAGTTAAACTTTAAGAGTAGCAAGTGCTACTTTTTTAGGACCGATTATTCTTGCAAACTCTTCTGATTCGATTGTTTCTTTTATCAAAAGCTCCTTTGCCAGAACATCTAATTTCTTTCTAAGTTTTTTCAAAACAGCTAAGGCACTATGATATCCTTCATCCGTCAGTCTTTTGACCTGAGTATCAATTTTTGCCGCCATATCAGGAGAAATATTTGGAGCTTCATATGGCATTCTTCTCTCCTCCCCGTTTAAGTTTATTGGTCCGAGTTCACTCATTCCATATTCAACTACCATGGTTCGTGCAATCTCTGTTGCTTTAGCAATGTCATCAGATGCTCCTGTAGTTAGTTCATCAAAAACAAGACTTTCTGCTGCTCGCCCCCCTAGCATTACAGCAATTTCTTCTATTAAATGCGTCTTTGTTTCATGAATTCTATCAATTGGCTCCATCATTGTGTGCCCTAAGCTCATTCCCCTTGAGACTATTGAGATCCTGTGAATTGGATCCATATTTGGCATAAACCAGGAAACAAGAGCGTGTCCTGCTTCATGATATGCAGTCATCTTTCTGTCCATTTCTGATTGAAGTCTCTTTTTTTCAGGTCCAAGCTTTACTTTAGTTGCGGCTTCTTCAAGATCTGCTGGATCAATTGTTTTCTTACCTAAGCGAGCGGCTAAAATTGCCGCTTCATTTAACATGTTTTCAAGGTCTGCTCCGCTAAATCCTACTGTTCTTTTGGCAATTTTTTCCCAAGCTACATCTTTTGCAAAAGGCTTTCCTCTTGCATGGATTTTAAGAATTGCTTCCCTTCCCCTAACATCTGGAAGTTCTAAAGCTACTCTTCTGTCAAATCTTCCCGGTCTGATTAACGCAGGGTCCAACACGTCAGGCCTGTTAGTCGCGGCGGCGACCACCAGTTGCTCATTAGGAGTAAAGCCATCCATTTCAACCAAGATTTGGTTTAGAGTCTGCTCTCTTTCATCGTGTCCTCCCATAAAACCAGCTCCACGTTGCCTTCCAATAGCGTCAATTTCATCTATAAAGATAATTGCGGGCTGGGCTTTTTTGGCAGTATTAAATAAATCCCTAACTCTAGAATTATGTAAAAGTACTGGCTTATCTCCTCCAAAAAATGCTTCGTTATCCACTCCGCATAGGTCATAGACAAATCCTTTATATGGTTTTTTAACTATTTCTTGGACAATAGCGCGTTTAAACTGAAAGGGGCTTTCAATAATTTCTTCTATAAACGGATGTGTTGTTTTCCCAATGATAAGACTCCAAGCTTCACCGTCTGGAAGTGGTCTATTTTTAAGAATCCTGCCTTTGGTAAATCTTTCGTGTTTTATGCCCACTTTCATGCCGTGCATGCTGCAAAGCCAGGAAAGTTCTAAAATGAGCTGTTTTGAAACAGAGGTCATGCAAAGTTTATGGGATTTTGTCACATATCCATCCCCCCTCCAATATCCTTCAAGAAATGAAAGGAAATATTCTTTTGGCAAATCCCAGATAAAGTCTGGAACGTGCTTATTGTGGCTACCGTTGCCGCAATGCCTTGCAAAAAATCTGCCTAAATGTGCTGAATAATATTTTATCCTTAAAGCATTATCAACAGTTTCTTCAAGTGCAGGGCTTACCCCAAATACTTTTTGCATTAAAGAAATTACATCTTTGTGTAAGGGCTTTTCATGAATACCGAAAACAAACTCAAGCTTTCCTGTTCCCCTACCTTCTGCAGTGTAATATCCAAAAAGCTTCATAAGCTCCGGTGTAACTGTTATTTTGTCCGGAAGTTTAAGTTTTACCAATTTTTTACTAAGGAGTTGCGGGAGGTGGACATTATTTTGCCAATTGCCAACAGTTGCCTGGGAAATTCCAACTTGTGAGGCAACCAGATATTGACTTATTAATCCTTTCTGTGCCATTACATAAGCATATTTTTCAACCAAACCCTCATCGTCATTCCAAATATCAAGAGTTATTGGTTGTTCTTTTGGAAAACTATGTGCGATAATTTTGTGTCTTTGTTTTGTGCCTTTTATATATGGAAGACGAATATTAAGAGGAAGTTCTACCAAGATATCTCCTTTTTTAATTTCTTTTGTTGCTATTGCCATTATTCTGCCGTGTCTTCTGATAAACACAGAGTGATCTGCAGTTGTTTTTATTATTCCCCCCAGGTAATGGATTTCATATATCTCATCCACTTTATGTCTGAAAACAGAATAAACGTTTTTAAAAGAAGAGCTGGAAATGGTTTGCATATTCCCGTTTTTATATCCGTAAAATCCTTTTCCTTTACTAAACTTATCTTTATTAAAATCAAAGCCTAAAGTAGATACTCCATCAATTGGCATAATTCCCTGTTTCTCTTCTTCATAAAAAGAATCAACAAAATCACCTATTGGCAAAAGTTTTGTCGTTCCATTCTGTTTTATAAGGATGGGCGTATCACCGGTTACAGAAGCGCCGACACCTACCAGCATTTCCATAAACTCAGATCCAGCTATGGAAAAGAATGCGACTCCAGCTTCTCCGGCCATTGCCTTCGCCAAAAGTGTTTTTCCAGTACCGGAGGGACCAATCATTAATACTCCCTTTGGAGTTCTTGCTCCCATGGCTTTGTACTTCCCTGGGTTTTTGAGAAAATCTACAATTTCTGTTAATTCCTGTTTTGCTTCGTCAACTCCTGCTACGTCTGCAAAAGTTGTCTTCGGGGTGTCTTTGCTAAATAGTTTCGCGCCAGATTTTCCAAAGGAAAAGATGTTCTCCTGTGCTCCCCTTGCTTGACGGAATATAAACCAGAAAAATGCAACCATTAATACAATTGGCAAAACTCCTGTTAAAATTCCAACCCAGTTGTTTAATGCAGTATCGTCTTTGATTACAACCTTTGTTTTCCCAATGTTTACGTTTGCGTCTTTAAAGAGTTGATAAACACTTGAGTCTGTTTCTTTAAAACTCTCAAGTTTTCCATCCTTTGTAGTTGCGACAATTTTATTGGGATAAACATCAAGGGAAGTTACCTTTCCTGCTTTAACATCAGAAATAAGTTGTGATAAGGGAACTGTTTTAATATTTTCTCCTGATAAAGAATTAGTATTTGGAGAACTTACTCCGAAAAACAAAAAGGCTGTAAAAAGAATTAGGAAAACATAAATGATTATGTTTTTCCACGAAAGCTTCATCTTTAGCTTCATTTGTTTTAGTTTTTTGGGTCTTCTTATACCTGCCATAGTTTGGAAATTATACCACAGTTGAAGCTATATTTCTATACTTAGAGGTTTAAGTTTTATAAAAGGCCAACTTTATCTTTTACCAGAGAAAGAGTTTGAGAAGATTTAGAAATTGCAAAATCCCTTCCCTCATCTAAAACTTGTCTTAAATAATTCTCATCATTTCTTATTTCTTGATATCTTTTTTGTATCTGGGAAAGTTTCTTTACTATTAAATCGGAAAGGACATTTTTAAATTCTCCATATGATTTGCCTTCTAAATCAGTATAGACTTGATCCAATGTTTGATCGTTAAATGAGGCATAGATCGTAAGTAAATTTGAAATGGCAGCAGATCCACCATCTCTTGAAATACTTGATCCGGAATCTGTAACTGCTTTTTTAATTTTTTCTCTAATTTCTTCTTGTGTATCTAAAAGATTAATTCTTGACCCAGGATCTTGATCTGACTTTCCCATTTTTGCTGTTGGGTCTTGCAAGCTCATTATTCTTGCTGTCTCTTGTCTAATAACAGCTTCTGGCAGTTTGAAAACAGGCCCAAAATCACGATTAAATTTTTCTGCAATATTCCTAGTTAACTCAATATGTTGTTTTTGATCTTCTCCAACTGGAACTTCATCTGTTTGATAAAGCAAAATATCAGCTGCCATAAGTACCGGATAATCAAAAAGCCCTGCAGTTGTTCCCTCTTGGTATTTTTGACTTTTGTCTTTAAACTGGGTCATTCTCTCCAACTGTCCAAAAGAAGTTATGCAGTTTAAAATCCAGGCAAGATATGCGTGATCTGGGTTTTCACTTTGGACAAAAATATGTGCTTTAGTTGGATCAATTCCACAAGCTATATATAGAGCTGCAACTTCCAAAACCTTCTCTTTTAAAACTTTAGGATCTTGGGGAACAGTTATTGCGTGTAAATCAACAATACAAAAAATTGACTGTGTTGAATTTTGAATTTCAACCCATTGCTTTAAGGCGCCGATATAATTCCCAATATGTAAATCACCTGAAGGTTGAACTCCTGAAAAAACTGTTTTCATAATGCTTTTATTATACACAACCGTTTAATTGTCAAATAGAGGCAGTTAAAGGGAGGATAATCCTCCCTTTAACTTTTCCCTTTACGCCTGACAAACTCCTGATATTCTATTGAAGGACTGATATTAAGACCTAAATCCGTTTGAGCTGCTAACCTAAACTCTTCATAAAAATTATATACTCCGGATTTAAATAGCCTTTCTGCTTGCTCAACAGTTAAGACGTCATCGATTTCTCTATCTTCTTTTGAGACGTACTGCAATCCGTCACTATGTAAAAGTATCTGATGAATAATTTGCGATCCTTCATCTTTTTCAGGCTCTGTGCCTCTTGGATGAAAGAAAATATTAGAACCTTCTTCACCCATTGGTTTTAAATCTCTCCATCCTCTTACAGATGTTTGACTAAACTTAAGTCCTGAAGCACCAAGCAATGAGCGAACTACTTGCTCAGGATTATTATCACGCAAAGATTCTTGAACAAAAGTAGTCGTGGGAATACCCGCATTGATGGCTCTTTGTCTTATAGAGTAAACAGTATTATATGAAACTATTGCATTCTCTAAGAGATCATTCGTAGGAATTGCACCGTTAAAATATTTCCTTACTGCCTCATTAACCTTAATCCATGATGCAAAAGTTGCTAAAGGCTGACGAAGCATTGGAATAAGATGGATTTTTTCGATTGGAAATCCCGCTTCCAATAAAATTGCAATTGGATCAAGGGTTGATTGAGCTTGCGTGTATGGCCCAACTGTTTCTTTAATAAAGATTGTCTGATCAATTCCATCCGGAATCCTAAAATCCAAATCTCCTCCTTGTTCCATCTCTCTTAAGATAGCCTTAAATGGCTGATAATGAGCCTGTACTCCTGCCTCAGCAAATACCCTAAGCTGTGCAGTTGTACCACTCCTGCATGGCGCAATAGCAACAACAACAGAAGGACAAGCACTTGGCACTTCTACATGCCTTGCTATTTCCGCATTTGTTCTTGTGATTGTCTCTAACATATTTCACCTCCTTTCCATTAAAAAACCTCCCATATTGGAGGTTTATATTCCGATGGAAAATAATTTAAATTAGCCTATTCCATATGAAGACAAGCCTCCAAAAGAGGCTTGCCACATTTTGTTTTGAATTTCTAATCTTTTATACATTTCTAAATCTCCCTTTTTGTAATTCCTTTGATCCCCTTGTTACCGTTGAGATACCGACTCCTAATCTATTTGCAACTTCATGTTGAGATACTCCACTTTTTAACATTTTTATAATTGCAAGCCTATTTGGAATTTCTAGTAATTCTTTCGGAGTTAAAATACCTTCCAAGAAATCTTGCATCTGCTCTTTTGAACCTATTCTTAGAAGAGTTTTTATTAATTCATCTAACTCTTTATTTGTATTTCTACCAAATATCATTATACTAGTATACTGATACCTAATCAATTTGTCAAGTATTTAGAGGTATTTATTTAACCAATTTTTCTTGAGGGTCTGAAAGTTGTCATTTATTATTGCCTCTCTAATTTTTTTTGTGAGATTAACTAAAAAGTGCACATTGTGAACGCTTAGAAGATTATATGACAATATTTCCCTACTTCTAAACAAATGATGAATATATGCCCTACTAAAGTTTTGGCATGTATTACAGTTGCAGTTTTCATCTAGTGGTTTTGGGTCATTTCGAAAATCTGGTTTATCAATATCTGTTCTAAATCTGTTTTTCATATTGCCAAAGGGAGGTGAGATAAAGAAAAAGCCGGTTCTCCCAATTCTTGTGGGAATTACACAATCAAAAGTATCAATACCTCTTTCAATTATTTCAAAGATATCATCAACTTCACCAATTCCAAGCATATGAGTAGGTTTATTTACATCAATATTATCAGTAGTCCAATCAATAATTTTATACATACTCTCCTTTGTTTTATGAGCTCCACCCAAAGCAATTGCGTCAAAATATTTATCGTTAAACCTTGCACTCTTTACTCTTAAATCCTCAAATTCTCCTCCGTGGGTTACACCATAAAGCAATTGATCTTTTTTCTTATGAGCTTTAATGCTTCTAATTAACCAGTTTTCTGTTAGAAGAAGTGATTTTTCTGTTTCTTCGTGATTGTATTTTGGAGATTCCAAATCTTCAAAGGCAACAATTAAATCTGCTCCCAAATCCTCCTGAATTTGAATTGAAATTTCAGGAGATAAAAATTGTTTACTTCCATCTATATGAGATTGAAAAGTGACTCCTTCTTCCGTTATCTTATTAAGTCTTGGCCTTGCCTCACCCTCTTCTTCTCTAAGTAACTTTCCCACTCCGTGTTCAAGTCCAATGCCCAAAGAAAACACCTGAAATCCTCCACTATCAGTCATAGTCGGACCATTCCAACTCATAAATTTAGATAGTCCTCCAAGTTTTTTTATTAACTTTTCCCCCGGTCTTAAATGCAAATGATACGTATTGGAAAGAACAATTTGCACTCCCATTTCTTTTAAATCCCTTGGAGAAACAGCCTTAACAGTAGCCTGTGTTCCAACAGGAACAAAGCTGGGAGTTTCTATATCTCCATGAGGGGTTTTGATTACTCCTGCTCTTGCTTTGGTTTTTTTATCTTTTGAGGCAATATTGAAGCTAATTTGAGTCATTTTGTTTTAAAGCATCAACTTCTTTTTTAAATTGATTTCCCCTATCTTTATAGTTTTTAAACAGATTAAAACTTGCAGATGCGGGAGACATAAGGCATATTTTACCAGGACTCGTTTCGGTAAATGCGATTCTTACCGCCTGCTGCATTGTGTTTACTTCAAATCTCTCTGGAGGAGTCTTTGTTGCCTCGCAAACTGCTTTCCAAATCTTTGCTCCTGTCGTTGGAAATAAAATAAGAGCCTTAACTTTGGAATTAGCAATTTTTATACCAAGCTCTTTATAATCTATACCCCTATCAAATCCGCCTGTTATTAATGTTTCTGTTTCCTCTAGGGCATCCAGTGCCTCCATTGTAGCTTGGGGAATAGTAGCCAGGGAATCATTGAAAAATCTTATATTTTCTAATTCACCAACAAACTCTAAGCGATATGGCAAACCTGTAAAACTTCGTAAAATATTAGCTATATTTTCTTTAGAAACTCCCGCTAGAAAAGCTGCCATTGAAGCTGCGCATACATTTTCTAAATTATGTTTCCCGATGAGCTTAATTTGTTCAACGTTAATAATCTCCTGCTCCCTTGAATCTTTTCTAAGATAAACGCTTTTGTTTTTTACAAAACATCCTTCATCGCACGCTCTTTCTCTACTTACTTGAAAAGTTCTAGCTATAGTTTTCAAATCAGATTCATTAGTTGCTGGATAATCTCTATTTATTACAGCAAAATCTGATGAATCTTGAAATCTTAAAATATTTCTTTTGGCATCAATATATGTTTCTATTGAACCATGATAGTCTAAGTGCTCCGGTGCAATCATTAATAAGACGGCTATATGCGGACTTTTCTTAACATCTTGCAATTGGAAACTTGACATCTCAAGTACCGTCTGGGATTGATCATTTAATGTATCCATAAAGTCAAGCGGAGATTGCCCAATATTGCCACCTAAATGCGCATCAAAGCCTTGTTTTTTAAGCATTTCTACAATTAATGTGGACGTTGTACTTTTTCCCTTAGTACCAGTAACTCCTATAATTTTCCCTTTTGCATTACTTAAAAATATATTAGTTGCCGTAGTATATGGTATTTTTATATTAGAAGATCTTACTCCAGGAGACTTGATGGCAATATCATATTCTTCTTGTTTATCCAAATAATTTTCCTCATCCTTTTGATCAACAATATCTATGACATTATTAGGAAAATATTTTTTTAGAAAACGTAGGGTTGCCTGGCCTTCTACCCCACCTCCAACAATTAATATTTTTTTATTCTCAAATTCTTCCAATTTCATATTTCATTAAAAATATTTTCAAATTCACTGGGAATATTTTCTTTCGAACCAATCTCCATAACTTTTGATAATTGCATAGGATTTATTTGAGATAAAATCTCTTTTTCAAAAAATTTGATAAGAAGAGACTGTTTAAATTCTCCTTTTTCTGAGGCTAAATACAGAGCATATTGCATTTCTTCGGGTGTTCCAACGCATTCAAATGGTTTTATTTTGGAAATCCCAAGAAGTTCTTTAAAAAGAGGGAGAAGATTGTTATCTTCAAACAAATTCTTGCCAAAGATTGAAATAAGTTTTTCTTTTGAGATAAAGGTTGAAAGGATGGTAAAAACGAATAGGCATTTTGGGCACTGTCCACACCATTTATTTTTCTCTTCATTATTAATCCTAAAGTTTCTATTGCAACTTGAGAAAAAATTAAAATATTCTGGATACTTTGCAAAAACTTCTGTTATTTTAATTTCTTTAAGAGGCCTAAGAAGTGAAAAATAAACCAAATCAGCACTAATAAAAGAGCTAATATAATCTCTAAATAAGTTTTCAAACTCTAAAGACTTACTCCATTGATGATTAATTACTTCTCCCAAATACTCTACATTTCCATAATTTGCACTTTCTTCATTTGATACGATCAGAAAACGGTAGTCATATAGCACTGCCGCAAGTAATCCCAGGAAAGCATAATATGCAGAAATAGGAACATGGCCATTATAAACGTCTTCTCGTTTATTTAAAACAAGGAGGTTGGGGTCTAATTCATGCATAAAAATAATTGAATTTGCATCCAATATCTTTATTACATCACTTCTAATCATATGCTCATTAACCACAAAGGCATCAAAATTCTTATCATATTTTTTTAATAATTCCCCTGATACAATAGAATCTTTTCCCCCACCAATACCTACTAAAGAACGGCTTTCTCTTGGGAAATTTATTGGAGAAATTTCTTTCTCTCCATCAAACGGAAAATTCATTAAACCTCTAAAATCAATTTTGTTTTTGTAATAAAATTCACCAAGACCTTTTGTGTACACAATATTCCAAAATTCAGCCTGTTTCTTGGTTAAGGAAAATGGCTTGATTTCGATTATAGGAGGGCAATAAAGCTTCCAATAGCTCATGCCCAAGACAAGCAAAAGGTTATTCAGTAAAGATTTAAGTAAATCTTCTGGGATTTGAGCAGTTAATGGAGGAAATAAAATTTTATCCGTAAAGTCCTGCGTTTTTTTATCTAATTGGATTAAATAATGAAATAAAGCTTCTCCTTTTGCCAAATCCACATCAAACCCCACAAAAACAAACTTTTTTAACTCACTCATGTGCGTATTATAGAAGATTTTAAGGTAATTTACGAATAAACAGATTTATATCTAAATTAATGTAAACTGGAGTTTTCTGTATGAACATCCGGAACTACTGTAAGACGCCTACTAGGTCTTGTTTTACTAGGTTGTATAGGTTGTTGTATAGGAGGTTCTCCGAAGAATAAATGTCTTATATCCAAACCAACAACTTGTCTTACCCGAAGAGGTTTTGATCTTTTTCCTCCTTCTAAAACAGTCAATCTAGGTCTTGCTGCTTCTAAGCTCATATCCTATATTATATCGAAAAGGTCAATTGTGAATTAAAGTAGCAGGAGTGGGGATCGAACCCACCGCTGGGCGCTTATGAAACGCCCCGGGACACCAGTCCACTTCCTGCCTCTAAACTATTTTACCATCTGCTTCAAATTAAGGCAAATTCGTGGTATAATGTGTTTTACGCGCGGGGTAGTGTACAGTGCACATGAGGCTTAATAAAATGGGCCATTTTGATAGTAATACCAAAATAGTACTCAGCTATATCGGTGAACTCCTAAAATTTTAGGACAATACCGAGGGAAGATTCGAAAACTTTCGAGTTCCCGTAGAGACTACACGCTGAGCTCCCTGAAATTCTTAGGGATGAAGATATAGTCCGACACTCTGGGTAACCGGAGAAACAGAATGCATAATCTCATAGGCTAGGCGCAACTCCTAGCCCCGCAACATAGTTGGAATTGAAGAGAAAAAGCTCCCGTTTGGATTGATAAATCACTAAAAACAGTTGATGTATTAACCACCCCGCTATTTAATAAATTATAGTATTGTGAAATAAATCCCTAGAATAACCATGCAAGCAGCAACTATCTTTTTTAAACTATTTTCTCGTTCACCTAAGAACAAGTATGCAACGATAACATTCAGGAGAACAGAAGTTGCCTGAAGTGGAACAATAGTTGTTACTTGTCCCAACTGAAAAGATCTTAAAGAAAAAAATATCGTTAACCCCCATGCAATACCCGTAGTCAGATAAAAAAATTTGTTCCCAGGTTTAAGTTCTTGAATTACCTCTGTAGGCGGTATTCGTTCGCCAATAGCTATCATTGAGGCTGAAATCATAAGCGTTAACATTATATAGAAAGGTAAATTGAATTGCTGTGAAAGACCAATATCTATGGATAATGCGATTGCCATGACAAAGGAAGCTAAAATTGCCATAGCAACATACCTATTAAACTCAAATTTTCCTCCCCTATAAAGTAGAAAAATATTTGCGGTTAAAATAATACCAGCTCCAAGTATTTTTGACCAAACAAACGGGTTACTAAATATTGTAAGACCGAATAGTATCAGGAATACATTTGAAAGTTGGGCAAGAATAGAGAATGTTGATACTTGCAGATGTTTTCTTGCCGTGGTTTGTAATCTATTGTTAATTGCAGAGAAAACACATGTTACAACTAATAGAAATACAATAATTGGTTCTTTGGGCAATCTCCAGTTAACAAAAAGCACTAAGCTTAAAACTGTTATGCCTGCAATGAATTGCAAGAGTATTGTAGCGGCTCCGTCTCTTTTGGCATGCTTTACAGCCAGCTTGTAAAACTGATAAAAAACTACTATTGATATTAAATATCCAATTACATTAAATTGCCATGTATTCAAAATAGCTAGCATAGATTAAGCTAATTATAGTGTATCTATTCAGATTTAGTAAGAAGGCGAGATATACAAAATTATCCCTGTAGAAAGTTCAGACATAAACCAGAAGTGTTAGTAATTTTTTTCAGGTACCTTTGCATCATAAAGTCGCAAAGGCTGTTTTATAAAATTGCAGTTCTTGCGGCGGAAGCATGCTATAGTAAATCCTGACATCGTTTGGTAAATTACTTACTACACAATTAACCCCTACAAAAATAGACATTTTAATCTAAATCTGGAATAAATACAGGCGTGGTTTGAGTAAGAAAGAAGGTGCGTATTTCTTCCAATCCCCGCAACATAGGTTTTTTAGCCACGACTTTCTACCACGGCACTTGGATATTTGCGCCCTTTGATATAATAGCTTCATGAAAAATGAACTTGTAGTAACTAACGATGAAGTTAAGTCGATTCCTTTTTTTCATGATTTTATAATCTACCTTAAATATCTTGAAGAACAACCAATTAAGCTAACAGCTACTGGAAATATTTCTCTTAAAGACATCCACGAATTGAGCAAACGGTTTAAAGAACAAGAAGTATTTGAAGAATTTAAACACTTTGGATGGAAAATAACGACAGAACCACAAATCCAATTTCTTCACCAAATAAAAATAATCGCAAGAGTTATGCGCCTAACGTGTAAAAATAAAAGCGTCTTATCTATTACAAAAAGCGGGAGGGGATTTTTAAAAAATTTATCATCGCTCGAACAATTTAACGAAATGGTCCTACACTACTGGTATCGAGTCAATTGGGATTATTTTACTCCAACAAGAGAAATATATGGAAGCTCGTTTAGCGAGCGGCTTCAAGACGTTCAAAAAAGTATCTGGCACACTCTTTTAAATAAAGGGACAAATTGGATTGATTATAGTGAATTTTGTAAATCGGTCAATTTATATTTTAACTTCACACCGTATTTTGAAGATTATCCATATAGTACCCCTGAAGAAGAATTAAAATCTGAAATTCGCCATGTTCTTTTTAGAAGAAATCTTGTTTTGTTTGGATGTGTCGAGATTGAAGAGAAGGGAAAAAAGTGGGATGCTGAGATTGTTCAATTTCATGCAACACAGCCAGGTTTATACGTTTTCCAAAAAGCGCTTTACGAAAGTTATCTATAGGGGCACGATATTAAGCAGTATTGAATCCTCTAACATGAAAAATCTCATTTCTTGCTATTGAGCGAATATCATTAGGGCTAAGAGTGAGTAAGGCTACTGTTTTCCCTTCTGCATTTACAAATTCAACTTCTATTGCTTTACCGTTTTCGTAAACATGCACTACAACACCCACATCGCCTCTTTTAAGACCGTATTTTCCAATATCGTGAGCTAGAACAACTGTGTCTAATTCTTCGAACATAATGTTATCTCCTAGCGCTTATTATACAGGATATATGGTTATAAATCGAGGTCTTTTTTGACCTTTCTCGATTATCCAAACCGTTCGCACCATAATAGGCTTCTCACTCGGCGTGTCTATTTCTCCCAATCCCCGCAACACAATTCAATTAGATTGATATAACAAGCTATTTGTATAATTCTTGGTGAGTTCCAATAGAAGTGAAATATACAATTTTCTCATTTCCTTCTTGAAGCTCTTTATAAAATGCTCGCCAATCTGCCGTTACATCAATGCTTCTGTATCTTTGATATTCTCTTTTGAGAGGATGATTATTAAGTTTTGGATCGTAAGGATTTTTAGAGAAAAGGAGGATTCTTTCTTTTACGCTTTTTCTGATCCGCACATCAACTTTTTTGAGTCTTTCAAAAAAGTAAGGTGAGTACTTAATTATCATATCCCTTGTTTTTCAAGCCAAGCAACAGCTTCTTCGCCACTTTTGAAGGCAGGTGAAGTATTCCCTTTTTTATAATCCTTTTCTGCTTGTTTCATTACAGCAAGGGTATAGTCATTTAGCTCTTCATCGTTTGTAGTAAATGTAACAGTTTTTGTCTTAATAAGTTGCTTGAGATAAGCATTAAGAATAGCACTTAAGCTCAGCCCAAGATTTCTTGCGACTAGCTGTGCTTTTTCTTTAACTTGTGCATCGGTTTTGATATAAATAGCTGTAGTATTCATGTGACAAAAGTATATTAATTATATATACTTTTGTCAAGCGCCAAGGTAACTCCGATGCCAAGCATCGGAGCTTGACTATCTATATTTCTCACATTGAACTTCTTACGCTATCCTTCCCCAATGCCAAGCATTGGGGCGTGACGCGTACGCTGTCAAGTTATCTTAACTTAAGTATTCACGGTTAAGTGGACCAATTAACTTAGATCTGGAATGTAGAGCTTAGGAAATGGCTACGGATTTCTTCTAATCCCCGCAACACAAGTTACAGAAGCAAATCTAGCCATTGTTTCCAATTAGGAATATTGCTTTGTATCTTCACGTTTTCCTCTGTAAATATAGGCTTGTCAGAAAAAAGGACTTCTTGCTGACCAGGTCTTACCAAAAAAAGCTTGTCGTGAGCCTGTTGTTCAATAAATTGAGGCGTCTTTGCATACTCAATTTGAGCTTTAAATTTTTGGTTTAGCTCCTTTTCTTTATCAAGTTCTCTTTGAGCCATGGTTACCAAGTCTTGTTTTTGCCACAGATTATATATAGAGTGAATAAGGCTATTTATAACCAAAACTAGACCAAATACGACTAAGATATAGGCAATTTTTTTCATAAGAGATTACTTTAATCTTAGCATATTTAACACTCTATAGCCTCTTTCCTGCTTGACGTCTGTGAAAAAGAGTGATATTATAGGCCATTGTATATATATGAAACCTATTGGACTTCGAAATGCCCACGAAGAATTTAAAAATTACCTAAAGGGAAATCAAAAATCAAATTCAACTGTAGTTGCCTACGGCAAAGATATAGACCAGTTGATTTCTTTTTTGGAGGAATTAAAGAGAATGGAAGTTCATGAAGTTACCAAAGAAGACTTAGAAAGCTTTTTGGCAAAATTAGCTACTGAGGGATATACTCCTAAGTCAGTTTCAAGAAAAATAAACTCAACAAGAACTTTTTACAGATTTTTAAAAGTAAATGAATATATAACAGATGATCCTTCCCTTTTAGTCTCACACCCTAAGTATCAGCTTGCTCCACCTAGGATACTTACGCCAACCGAATACAGAGCTTTAAGAGACGCTGCAAGAAATGACCCAAGAATGTTTGCTGTAATAGAGCTTTTACTTCAAACAGGTATAAGAATCGGAGAACTTGCAAATCTAAGGCTTTCTGACGTTGGAAAAGACACTTTACATATTGCTCCTTTTGAAAAACACGAGGAAAGAACAGTTCCATTAAATAAAAGGGCTCAAGAAGCACTTCAAAGATATATGGAAGTAAGGCCAAAAGTAACAGATGACCATCTCTTTGTTACTAAATCAGGAAAACCATTTTTAATTAGAAATATAAGAACTGCAGTTGAAAGATATTTTAGACTTGCTGAAATAAAAAATGCAAAAGTAAACGATTTAAGACACGCTTTTGTAGCTCACCACTTAAAACACGGTGTTTCTCTTCTTGTTTTATCTAAAGCTTTGGGACATAAAAGACTCTCAACAACTGAAAGATATCTTCAATATGTACCTGAAAGAGGTAAAGAAACTTCTGTACTTACAGAGTTATAAGCTATTTAAAAACGCCATTATCCAAAACGTCTTTTAAAATCAGACTCGCTGGCCAAATATGTGCTTTTTGTCCTATTTTTACACCGGGCATAATACTTGAATTTATTCCTATTCTTGACCCACTCCCAATAACCGCACCAAAAGAAGTAAGGCCTGTTAATACTTTTTCTTCTTTTACTAAAGTCTGAATCTCTCTTCTATCATTTCTTCTATTTGCAATAACCGTTCCTGCTCCTATTTTTACATCTTCTTCCAAAATTGAATCGCCAATATAGTTTCTATGTAGACTGGAACCTTTATAAATAATTGAGTTTTTAATTTCAGATCCGCTTCCAATAAGTACGTTTGTATCTATAAAGACATTTTGTCTTATAAGACAATAGTCTCCAATAATAGAATCCTCAGCTATATAAACAGGACCAACGATTTTTACAAAATCCATTACTTTTACATTTTTACCAATATATACAGGGCCTTCAATAACGGCTGTTTTGGCAATCTTTGCGCTTTTATCTATATATTTAAAATCTTTTTTTTCTTGAATTTGTTTATTAATTGAAAGAAGATCCCAAGGAAATTTAAGCTTTACATCTTCAATTTCATCTACAAAAACTCCTTTAACCAAAGAATTTTTAACATAAATGTTTAACGCTTCCTCAAGGCTATAATGGCTATTTGGAACTGTTTTTAAAAGATCTATAAACTCGCTATTTAATAGATATCCGCTTGTTATTCTATGATTTGAAGAGGCTTTGTCTATTGAAGGCTTTTCTATAATTGAGGTAATATTTCCATCTTTATCAATACTCGCTATTCCAAAAAATTGAGGGGTATCTGTAATTCTTAAAGCAATTGCTTGTTTCTCTTTTTCAAGAAGCTTTAATATCTCTCCTGCGTTTATCTTATCTGCAGTTGTTAAGAAAAAAGTACCTTTAAAATCATTTGATTTAAAAACCTCTAAAAGAGCTTCCCCTTCCCCTGTTGGATTTTCTTGAACAAAAATTTTAATGTTTTTGTCTTTAAAAAGAGCTTTTGCTTTTTCTAAATCTTTAGGAGAAACAACAATATCTATTTCTTGAGGCTTTAGGGGTAAAAGAGACAAAACTGTTTCTTCAATAATTGTTTTTCCCAAACCACATTTATAAAAAGCTTTATGGCTTTGAATAGAAAGAGGCCAAAATCTACTGCTTGCTCCTGCTGCTAAAATTATAATTTTATTCATAAGGATAAGCGCTTTGTGGGTCAGGATGGATTCGAACCATCGAAACTTCCAACTTATAAGGTTGGCACTCTAACCACTGAGTTACTGACCCAAGTAGGATCAATTATATCATAGCTTCAATTTTAGAGGAATAGTGGTCAGAAATTGCTTTTATTGCCATCATAATTTTCTCTTTCAATAAAACATTACTAAACAATAACCCACACGTTCCATGCCCATATCCTTTATGGTTTATATTAACTCTTGTACTTTTCTTAATATATGGTTTTGCAAATTGTGACAAAGGAAGCCTAAGTTGCTCACTCCAATATTCCATCTCTTTTTTTATATCCATATCGTTATATAAATGTAGGGTAACCTTAAGTTTCTCTTTAGGAATTCCTAATCCATAAACCATCCAAACTAAAGAAAATTTGATAACCTGAGGGTCTGTATTGCTAATAACGATTGGGCCTTTGATAAGCTTGGTCCCCTCACCCCAATATAAGAAAATACCTGCAAGCTCTAGCTCTCTTTGAGATAAAGATGTCCAGTATTTATGTTGTTCTTCATAAGTAGCTTGAATACGCGCTTCACGTTTTTTTCGTTTTGTAATTCTGTTCTTTTCTGCAGCAACTTGCCTACTATATTCTTTATTTAACTTTAATAAAGCAAGTTGTTTTTCGGAAAGAGGATATTTACTTAACCAATCAGAAAGTGTACTCTTGGCAATTCCCAACTGTTTTTTAATTTGACCGTAACTTTT